>JADMIO011575594.1_pt1 | contig 57351 bp, 42 predicted proteins | sample 8958161 | NCBI WGS metagenome assembly JADMIO01 (sample SAMN16585339, study PRJNA669376) | soil metagenome | isolation source: Crop rotation soil | place: USA: Cullars Rotation, Alabama | collected 2011 | reverse complement strand
GGCCGCGACTTCAAGTCACGTGAATTCCAAGCTTCGGATCCCACTGTGCTGGAAAGGAGTCCTTCATCGCGTTCTCGTACTGCTTCTTGGCGACGGTGATCTCCGCCTCGGTCGGACCCTTCGCCGCGAACTCGTCGAACATCTCCTGGATGATCGTCGCCAGGGGCGTGGCGTTGCCGGGCTCGGCGGGTGCGCCGGCGGAGAACATGCCGAAGCCGGGCAGAGTCCGGCCCGGCTGCACGCTCGAGCTGATGCTGTACACGTAGTTCTTCTCCTCGCGGATGGTCTTGACCATGCGCGTGGAGAGGATGTTGCTGGCCATGCTCATGGCCCGCACGTCGGCGATGTTCTTGGCGTCGGGGCCGAAGAAGCCTGCGCTGACGATGGCCTGGTCCGTGGTGGTGTCCACGGTCTTGTCGCTCATGATCGGGCCCTTGGGCAGGGGGACGTTGCGGAGCGACGCGAGGGTCTTGTCGCTGATCCGCTCGCGCCCGGGGAGCGCGCCGATGTAGTGGGAGACCAGCTCGATGGCCCGCTCGCGCGGCAGATCACCGACGACGGAAACTTCCATCGGGGCCGTGGCGATGAGGTTCCGCAGCCACTTCTGGGCGCCCTCGCGTGTGACGGAGTTGACCTGGGATTCGGTGATGGGCTGGAGGCGGGCCTCGCTCGCCGGATAGAGGGCCTTGGCGCGCTCGAGCGCCGAAACGCCCTGGAGGGTCTTCTCGCGGCGCTCGAGGCTCTGCAACTGACGGGTCTTCCACTGATCGAACGCGGCCGGCTCGATCACCGGATCGGTGAGCATGAGGTAGGCAAGCTGCATGCCGGTCTCGAGGTCGGCCGGGCTGCCTGAGACTCGGAGCGAGAGCGTGTCAAGGCTGCCGCCGCCCCCGCCGCCGCGCCCACCACGTCCGCCGCCGCCGCGACCTCCCCCGAAGCCACCTCCGCCGCCGACGCTCACCCTTTTGCCGTTCATGAGGTCTCGGATGTCGGTGGACGAGAGTGTGCTGGTTGCAGGGCGAGACCAGGCAAGTTCGGCCGCGGAGGTGATCCCGCGGTTCTCGGCCGTCTCCTGGATCGTCCCGCCCGCGAGCGTGATGCTGATCGTGACGTTGTCCTTCTGCTCGTCCATGGTGCGCTGGTGGACGCGCACGCCGTTGGAGAGCCAGCCGGACCAGACCTTGCTCGCCGCGTGCTCGCCCTGATCGACGACCTTGCCGGCCTCGGGGAGCTTCTCGATGAGCGAGGAGGCTCTAGCCGCCTCGGCCTCCTTCTCGGGCTTGACGCTCAGGGCCGTGTTGCCGAGGCTGATGAGCTCGGCCTCGGTCGGGGCTGGGGCGGACGACGGGAGCTCGAGGATGTACGCGACGTTCTTGGGCTCGAAGAGTTCCGTGAAGCGCTTGGAGACCTCCTCGGGCGTGATGGTGGGCAGGATTCTCTTCAGAAGGTCGAGGTCCTGGGCCGCCGACATGACGGGACTTCCGCTCGTCAGGGCCGAGTCGATCTCACGGATGATCGCGCCGGCCTGCATGCTGCTCTCGCGCTTCACGGCCTCTTCGGCGCCGGACAGGCGCTGCGTGCGGATGGCGTCGATCTCGCGCTGGGTGAAGCCGTGCAGGCGAGCCCGCTGGAGCTCGGTGCCCAGGGCGTCGAGCATCGGGCGCCAGTTCTCGGGCTTGCCGCCGCAGCTGACCGAGGTCGAGTAGGCCAGATCGTGGTGGAACCGGCCGGCGCGGGCGCTCAAGTTCTGATAGATCTGCGAGCCCTGGGCCATCTTGGTCTGGATGCGCCGGTTGAACGCGGCGGTGCCGAAGGAGGTCACCACCTCGTCGCGCAGCTGCGCCTCGGTCTTCGTGATCGGCACGCCCGGGAGCAGGCGCATCACCTGCACGCTGGCGGTCTCCAGCTCCGGGTCGGTCGCGATGATGGCGCGGGTCGTGGTGTACGGCGTGATCTTCGGGTCCTGCGCCACGGGCTTGGGGACCTTCTTGCCGTCGGAGAACTGCTTCTTGATCTGCTCGATGATCCGCGCGGGCTCGGCGTCGGCGACGACGATCAGCGTGATGTTCGACGGGACGTACCAGTGCGAGTAGTAGTCCACGAAGTCGGGCTTCTGCGCGCCCTTGATCCGTTCCTCGGTGCCGATGGTGAGGCGCTCGCCGACCAGCGACCCGGGGGCGATGTGGTGCGAGACGTAGTCGCTCACGCGCTGTCCCGCGCCCTTGCGCGTCATCTTCTCATTCAGGATGATCTGGCGTTCGGCATCGATCTCGTCGGGGAGCAGGCTGAGGCGGAAGGCCACGTCGGACAGGAACGACATGCCCTTGGCGACGCTCTCGTCGTCGGTGAACGGGACGTTGATCTGGAACGTCGTCTGGTCCATGTTGGTGAAGGCGTTCAGGTCGCCGCCGAAGCGCAGGCCGATGGACTCGAAGTACTTGACGAGCGTGCCCGGCGGGAAGTGCTCGGAGCCGTTGAAGGCCATGTGCTCGAGATAGTGGGCCAGGCCGCGCTGCGAGTCCTTCTCGTTCATCGAGCCGGACTGCACGTGCAGCCACATGAGCGTGTGCTGCTCGGGCTTGTTGTGCTGCACGACGATGTACGACAGCCCGTTGTCCAGCGTCCCCTTCACCAGGCGCGGGTCGGTGGGCAGCGGCGTGTCCGCGACCTTGGCCTTGCCCTCCTGCGCGAGGACGGTGGGAATGGAAAGCCCGCCGGCCGCCGCGACACAGGTCCCGGCGGTCAGCCACAATGCCAGAGTGCGCTTCATCGATCTGTTCTCCCGCCCCGCCGCCCCGGCCTCGAATGTGCCCGGCCCCCAAGGGGGAATCATACGCCGGAGCGGCGTTCGCCGGGTCGCAACCAGCTTGTGCTCGCTAGCACCCGGCGAACCACGCGGTCAGGAACGCGAAGATGTCCGGCACGGTGATGCCGCCGATCCCGTTGATGTCGGCCCGCGGGTCGAGCGCGAACCACGCCGTGAGGAACGCGAAGATGTCGTCCACTGCGACAGCGTTTGGGCGCCCGGAGCAGTTGAAATCGGCCGTGCACACGGTCAGCTGGCGCGCCGTGCTGATCGTGCCCCCGCACGCGTTGCTCCCGACGCAGTCGTAGTACACGGCGTCGTCCGTGCCCGCGTTCGAGATCGTCAGCGACGAGGTCGTTGCACCCGCGATGTGCCCGGCGAGGTTGCTCAGGGGAATCCCGTTGCGCCGCCACTGATACGACGTTGCTCCGGAGCCGCCCGCGGTCATCGTCACCGATCCCTTCCAGCACGCGTAGGGCGTGCTGGGCAGCACGAAGACCGTCGGCTTGGGGCACACAGAGTTCGGCAGTCGGATGATCGTGCCCGCGGTGGCATTCGCCGTGGCCGGGTTCGTCGCGCAGTTACGCAGCACCGCGCCGACGATCGTCCGGCCGTCCGAGCTGATGCCGCGCGGCACGGTGAGCACGCTCGACGGGAACGGGCCGATCGGGTCGGCGCCGAAGTCGGCCATGATCGCGTCGCGCAGGTCGCGCACGCCGTGCATGGCGTCCCAGATCCGCGCCACGCTCCCGGCGCACGCATCGCCGCCGGATGTGCCGACGATCACCGTGCCGTCCAGGTTCATGCCGGTGATCGTGGTCATGCCGACCAGCGGCGTGGCGACGCCGCCCTGCCAGCGGACGACCCACCACGGCGTGGCGCCCCCGACCGAATCCGTGCAGGCCGCACTCGCGAACGCGATGACGGAGCCGTCGTACGACACGCGCACATCCGTCCCGGCGGAAGTGAGCCCGATCGGGCAACCCGACGGCGTTCCGGCGGGGATCATCGTGAACGGAAGGTCGACCGGGCCGGGCGCGCCGTTGTCCCAATACACCGAGTGCCAGCGCGTCCACGCGCCGCTCGCGTTGATCTGGCCGAGGATCCCGACCGAGCGCTGCCCGTTGCCCGAGACCGCCGCGACCAGCCCGCTGATGTCCTCGGGCCTCGATCCGTGCGGGAGCGGGATCGGGGAGAAGCTGAACCAGCGGATCGGCTCGATAAAGTTCCCCGCGCCGAGATTGCGCACCATCCAGCCCACGACGGTCGAAGAGTCCCAGGAGATGTCGGTCGCGAGCCCCTCGCCGCTCGCCCCGCTGGGCGGGTTCATGAGGAACCCCGAAAAGCCGAGCGACCACATCGTCGGGCGCATCTTCGCGCCGTTCGTGGCGTCCCACGAGAGCAGCGACCCGCCGACGATCAGCGCGCCGTCCGCGCACGCGTTCCGAGGCCAGCCCCACGTGTCCAGTCCGCCCGGCTTGCGCAGCGACGACATCGTCCCTAAACGCACCGCGCACGCCTCGCTGATCTGATCCTGCGTGAACGCGTCGGTCGGTGCGGCGGCGTTGCTCCCGTACACGGTCGTCCCGTCCGGCGAGATCGCCCAGAACGTCATGTTCGAGCAGGTCGCCGAGGGAAGGTCGGTCGTGTATCCCGCGGGCAGTGGCGGGCGCCAGTCCTCGTGCGTCACTTGGGCCAGGCCCGCGCGTGAACCCGCTATGCCGAGCAGACACGCAAGCACACCGGCCCAGTCGCGGCGATACGGCAACATCAACGAGTACCTCAACCCCGCCGGCGCGAGCGGCCGCAGGGATTCCAGTCTACATCACGCCCAAAGGCGTTCCATACCACGGTCGGTACGGACCCGGCGTGGGCGTGTTCCCGACCGATAGAACCCACAAATCACCCAAACAGGCCGAGTTCCACTGGCGATTGGCGATAACTACACACCGTCCCGCCCGCTCCCTACCCTTACGCCCCTATGGGCAAGACCCGCGAGATCAAGAAGCGCATCAAGGCGGTCGGCAACATCCGTCGCATCACCAAGACGATGCAGATGATCGCCACGAGCAAGTTCGCCAAGGCCCAGCAGAAGGCCGTGGCCACCCGACCGTACACCGAGGGCGTGTTCGAGCTCGTGCGCGAGATCGCGGGCAACCTCGCCGGCGGCGGCGGGATCAGCCACCCGCTCATCGACGGCCCCGCGGACAAGTCCAAGGCCGCAGCCGCCAAGCCCCTCACGCTCGTGATCACGTCGGACCGCGGCCTGTGCGGGCCGTACAACGGCGCGGTCCTGCGAGCCGCGATGGCCCACGTTCGCTCCCATCCGGGGGCGCGAGAGGGCGAGAAAGAGATCGCCGGGCGCAAGGGCGCGGGCTTCCTGAAGTTCAACAACGTGGCGGTCTCCAAGCAGCACAACATCGGCGACAAGCCGCAGTACCGCGACGTCGAGAAGATCGCCCAGTCGTACATCGATCGATTCTCGCGCGGCGAGCTCTCCTCGGTGCACGTCATCTACACCAAGTTCATCTCGGCGGGGCGCCAGGTGCCGACCATTGTGCAGCTGCTTCCCCTTCAGCCGCCCACGACGAAGGGCGAGAAGAAGGAAGGCGCGATCGCTGTGGACTACGAGTTCGGCCCGCCCGCCGAGCAGCTCCTCGACTCGCTCCTCCCCACGGCCGTGAAGAGCACGCTCCTGCAGGCGTTCAACGACGCGGTCGTGTCGGAGCACATCGCCCGCATGATCGCGATGAAGGCCGCGACCGACAACGCGGGCAAGATGGGAAAGCTGCTCACCCGGCACTTCAACCGGGCCCGCCAGTCGCAGATCACCACCGAGCTCACCGAGATCGTCTCCGGCGCCGCGGCGCTCGGTTGATCGCGGAAGTCTACTTCTTGTTGGTTTCCTTCGCCCAGTTCTCCAGGAACGTGCGTTCCTGCTTCTGGTACTTGTCGAACGCGTCGCGCAGCTTCGCGGTCATCGCGTTGATCGTCGCCTGGTCCACAGACCCTCCCTGCTGGGCGCGTAGCGAGACGGTCTTGAGAGCATCAGACGCGGCCTTCAGCTCGCCAACCGCGTCGCTGTACTGACGCACCGTGTTGTACAGCAGTTCATTCTCCAACTCCTTCTTGGTCGGCTGATAGAGCAGGCGCCACGGCGAGGCGCGGATCTCGACCGTCGCCAGCTTGAGCTGCTGGGCCGCGAGCGCGGCGTTGGAGATGATGTCGTCCAGCTGCGGGCTCTTCTGGGCCACGAGATTTTGTACGTCCTTCGCGGTGTCCCGGGCCGAGTCGAGGGCCGCGGTCGCCCGGTCCAGCACGCCGTTCACCTTGTCGGCCCACTGCGTGTTGGCCTTCTGAGTGAACTCGCGGACGTTCTTCACGACCTCGTCGATGGACTGCCGGTTGTCGTCGACCACCGCCCGACCCTTGTCGATCAGGCGCCGAGCCTCCTCGACCCCGTCCTTGATCGATTGCGACGCGTCCTTCACGTTCCGCACGATCGTGTCGATCGACTCGGAGTTTCTCTCGAACCGGTCGAGGATGGTGGACACCCGCCCGCTCCACTCGGGCCACTTCGCGGCCGCATCGTCGGTGACCTTCCGCACGTTCGCCACCGCCGCGCCCGCGTCGGTCATGATCGGCTTGATCTGCGGCTCGACCTCCTTGGCGATCTTGTCGACGCTCGCGATGATCGACTGCACGCGGGCGTAATCGGTCGGCGCCAGGAATCCCGGCCCGCCCATGCGCCCGTGGATCATGTCCCCGTCCTTGAGAGCGTGGCGCTCGGGGGGCGGGGCGTTCGGATCGGCTCCGGGGCGCTGCGAGGCGGGGGTGGTGATGATGTTGATCGTGCTCCCCGAGCCCAGCAGCGGCTTCACCAGCTGCACGTCCGCGTCGCTGAACAGGGGGATCTTCTCGGGGACCTTGATGGTGACGTCCACGTCCGTCGGCTCGCCCTTCTCGGGGAAGAACTGCGTCGCCGTGACCCGCCCGACCCGCACCCCGCCGACCTTCACCGCCGCGCCCTTGTCCAGGCCCTCGGCCCCGTCGGTCACGCTGAAGCGCACGATGTACTTGTTGGTCCTGGTCAGGCGCTCGCCGAGATTGCTCATCACGACGATGACAATCAGCGTCAGCACCAGCGCGCCGAGAACGAACATCCCCGCCAGCACGTTGTTCTTCGAGCCTCGTCCCGCGCTCATGGGGCACAGGGTAGCGAGTTCTCAGCCCCTCGTGCGGGTCGCCTCGATGCTCGGCATGGAGGGTCCCGAGCCCTGGTGCCCGAGCAGGTCCTCGGCGTACGAGGTGGCCGCCTTGCGCGCCGTGATCGGGCCTTCCGCGTCGCCGCGCAGGAACTGCCGGACCAAGCGCTTGTCCTCGGGCATCTTGGCCGCGTCGGTCTCGGGCGTGTGGCGAAGCTCATCGAAGAGCTTCCGCTCCCCCTGCATGAGGACCCGCCCCTTGTCGAGCATGATCATCCGGTCGGCGATCGTGAAGGCGGAGTCCATCTCATGCGTGACGACCACGCTCGTCACCCCGACCTTGCGCGTCAGGTCCACGATCAGCCGGTCGATCTCGGCGCTGGTCACGGGGTCCAGCCCCGCGCTCGGCTCGTCATAAAACAGAACGCGCGGGTCGAGGGCCAGGGCCCGCGCCAGCCCCGCACGCTTTTTCATCCCGCCCGAGATCTGCGCGGGGAACTTGTCCGCGTGCTCGCGCAGGCCGACGAGCTCCAGCTTGATCTTCACCATGATGTCCACGGTGCCGGGGTCGAGGTCGGTGTGCTCGTGCAGCGGCAGGGCGACGTTTTCTGCGATCGTCATCGAGTTGAACAGCGCCCCGGACTGGAAGAGGATGCCGAAGTTCTTGCGCACATCGTCCATTCCCTCGGCGTCCAACTCCGCGATGTTGCGCCCAAACAGGTGGATCTCGCCGCCCTCGATCTCGTACGACCCGATCATGCAGCGCAGCAGCGTGCTCTTGCCGCACCCCGAGCCGCCCATGATCACCATCGTCTCGCCCTGCTGCACGTCGAACGTCACGCCCTCGAGGACCTTCCGCCCTTCGAACATCTTCACGACGTCGCGGCAGACGATCACCGGCTCGTCCTTGGGCGCGGGCGGCAGTGATGGACCCTTGGCGGGGGCGGCGGTCATGAGCGTGCAGTTTAGGTGACCGTTACGGACTCGGCGTCGGGGCTGGAGTCGAGGGCGGCGTGGTATCAGACGGCGGAGTTGGAGGCTGCCGGCGCGGGCCGCGCGGCGTTCGCGGCCCCGGCCCGGGCCCAGGCCCCGGAGGCGGCGGCAGCGGCCCGCCGGCTCCTCCCCCGGAGAGGGCATCGGCCGCGGCGCGATCCATCAGCCAGATCTGCTTTCCGTCGTTGGTCATGATGCCGATGTTGACGACCGGAATGCCCTTGTTGCCTCCGCTTCGATCGTTCGGGTCGATCTGTATCACCACAACGGCCCCGCCCTTGGCGAACTCGCCGGGGAACGGGATGAGGCTCTGCTGGCGTCCCCTCCCGCCGTTCTGGAAGCCTTGCATCGCCTGGCCAAGCTGCATGTATCGCTTGATGAGATCCCACATGTTGTGGGGCGCACCGGTGTACGCGCCGACCTCCGCTCGATAGCGGGTCGCGAAGTCCGCGAGCATCTCGTCGGTGATCGCCTTGTCCGCCGCGGGAGTCAGCATCGCACGCGCGGCTTTCGGATCACCCTTCTCGATCCCCATCATGGTGTTGTCGATCGGCCCGACGAAGTGCGTGTTCAGACCGTTGGTCATGGGCACCACGACCGTCATGATGATGAAGATCCACAGCACGGCCTGCAGCAGGCCGAGCACGATTCCCGTGACCGCGAGCCCGAGTCCGCGCAGGCGTCCTTGCGACTGGCTGATGAAGAACACGGCGAGCCCACCGATGATCGCGGCGAACGCGCCCGGCCCACCCACGATGACCGCCCCGGCCCCCGGGTTGCCGCCAAACATCACCATGAACCCGGGCAGCCACGCGACACAGCACCCGACGATTGACACCACCAGAGAGATCACCGCCGTGATGCTCGTGCGCTGCTGCTGTGGCTCGAGGTAGTCGCCGCCATAGCCCGTCTGCCCGGGCTGGCCGAACTGGGCGTACGGGTTGGACGGGTTTGGGCTTTGGCTCATTGGGGTCTAGGTTAGTGTTGGGGGAGGGGTTGTGCCAGTTTCGGAGCGACAGGCACGCAAGGCGTGTGGACGCCCTAGACCATCGCCGACATCGATCGGCGAAGACGGTTCACGCAGTCGGCGATGATCTCAACCGCCTGATCCAACTCGCTCTCGGCCGTTTCGCGAGACAGGCTGAACCGGAGCGTGCCGTGCGCGACTTCCGGTGGAATGCCCATCGCCTTGAGAACCGGTGACGGCTCCAGCGATCCGCTGGCGCACGCCGCGCCCGCCGAAGCGCACACGCCGCGCTCGCTGAGGAGCAGCAGCAGTGCTTCGGCCTCGAGGCGCGGGAACCCGATGCTCGAAGTGTTCCACAATCGCTCGGCGCCGCGCCCGTTGACGACGGCGTCGGGGACTGCTTCCAGCACGGCGTGCTCGAACCGGTCGCGCAGAGCGCGTCCTCGTTCGATGTTCCGGGGATCCGACGTCCACGCCGCGGCCAGTTCGGCCGCCACGCCCGCGCCGACGATCCCGGGCACGTTCTCGGTTCCGCCCCGCCGCCCGAGTTCCTGCTCCCCGTGGATCAGCGGCGCCGTGCGGACGCCGGGCCGGCAGTACAGCACGCCGACTCCCTTGGGCCCATGGAACTTGTGCGGCGAGTAGGTCAGCAGATCGGCGCCGAGCGACCCAGTCGCGTCGTCGCCGACTCGTACGGGCATCTTGCCCACGTACTGCGTCGCGTCTGTGTGGAACAGCACGCCCCGCTCGCGGCAGATGCGGGCGATCTCGTGCACGGGGTGGATCACCCCGGTCTCGTTGTTGGCGTACTGCACGCTGACGAGCGCGGCGTCCGAATCCGCGTTCAGCAATCCGCGAACCGACTCCGGACGGACGCGACCGTTTTCGTCCAGATCGGCCCAGTGAATCCGCACGCCTTCCTCGCGCTCCAGCGCCTTGGCCAGATCGCGCACGCCCACGTGCTCGACCTTGCTGGTGATGATCGAGCCGGCGGGCTTGGTCCGCGCGCCGCCCACACGACCCTGCGCCAGGAGCGATCCCCGGATCGCGAGGTCCAGTGCCTCGGTTCCCGAGCCGCACAGCGTGATCTGCCGCGGGCGCGCACCGATCAGTTCCGCCAGTTGCTTGCGGGCAAGCTCGATCCGGTGGCGCGCTGCCTGTCCCGGCCTGTGGACGCTGGAAGGATTGTGCCAGAACTCCGCCAGCATCTCGAGCATCGCCGCGCGAACGGGCTCGAGCGGGTGCGTGGTGGCGTTGTTGTCAAGATAGAGACCCACGCATAATCGTATTGGCGGCCCGTCGGACGAGTCTGAGGGCAAAGTCGCGGCGTTCTCACGCCCCGCTCACGCCGATCTGGTCCAATACAAGCGGAGCGCAGCTCACTGCTCCTTTCACTACTCTGGCAACGTGCCCGACCCCACTTCCACCAATCCCACCGAGATCCAGGCCGAGCACGTCGCGAAGTCGTTCGGCGAGCAGGTCGTGCTCAAGTCGATCGATCTCACGGTCAGGTCCGGCGAGATCGCCTGCATCGTCGGTGCCTCGGGCTCGGGCAAGACCGTGCTGCTCGACAACCTCATCGGCCTGATGCGTCCCGACTCGGGCCGGGTGCTCGCCGCCGATCACAACGCTGCCTCGCAGGGTGGCCCACCGCCGCTGCGCAATCTCGCCGAGCTCTCCGACGACCAACTCGATCTCATCCGCCTGCACTGGGCCGTGGTCTTCCAGCGCAACGCCCTGTTCAGCGGGAGCGTCCGCGAGAACATCGCCTTCTGGCTGCGCGAGCACACCACGCTCGATGAAGGCGCGATCGAAAAACGAGCGCGAGACAGCCTCGCGGCCGTGGCCCTCGACGTCGACGACGTGATCGACAAGGACCGCGACAAGCTCTCGGGCGGAATGGCCAAGCGGGTCGCAATCGCGCGGGCGATCGCCTGCGATCCCATCCTGATGTTCTACGACGAGCCGACCACGGGTCTGGACCCGATGATCGGCGCCACCATCCACGAGCTCATTTTCAAGACGCACAACAGCCCGGCCGGCGAGGGGTTCAAGTTCCGCGATCTGCCGCAGGCCGACCAGAGCGCCCGCGCGTCGGTCAAGCGCACCACGATCATCGTCACCCACGATCGCGAACTGCTCCGGCGCATCCGCCCGCGCGTCGTCCTGCTGGACCAGGGCGGGATCTGCTTCGATGGGTCGTACGACGAGTTCGAAAAGGCCGACTGCCCGCCGGCCCAGGCCTATCTCAAGGACATGCCCGTCCTGCACTCGCGCGAGGTCCGCTCGGAGCCGTGGCGCGGCGTCTTTCGCACTCAGTCCCGCCGGTAGTTCTGCCCCAGCATCAGCTCGCCCAGCAGGTCCACGATCGTGTGCCCGCGGTCGTCAACCCCGTGCTGGGCCACCCCCATCGCCGCAAGCACGCCGTATCCCAAGCCCATGTGGATCAGGGCCCACGCGGTGAGCTCCGGGCTGAACCGCTTGCTGACCCGCCCCGAGTCCTGGGCCTGCCGGACCTCGCGCATCAGGAACGCGTGCAGAGTCTTCACGTGCTCGCTCAGGGCCGCGAGGATTTTCGGGTCCTCCACCTCGGTCATCGCTTGCACGATGACCCGGTAGATCCCTCGACCCATGTTCGCGACCATGGGATTGGCGTTGATGAGGCGCTTGAGCCGGTCGGCCGGGTCGGCCGCCGCGGCCAGCTCGTGCTCCCACAACCGGATGGTCGCCTCGCTGGTCCTGTGGATCAGCGCGATGAACAGCTCCCGCTTGGACTCGAAGTGCCGGTAGATGATGGGCTCAGTGACGCCCGCCGCCTTGGCGATCTGGCTGGTCGTCGCCCCCGCGTAGCCATGCACGGCGAACAGCCTTGCGGCTGTGTCGAGGAGCTGTTCCTTACGCTGTGCAGCGGGAAGACGACCCACCGTAAACTCCGATTGAGCAAAGACTTACGCGAAAAGCGGACAGCCGTGGGCCGCGAAGGGCCTATCGGTATTTGATTGCTAGTATATGCTCACTTACCGCGGAGTCGAGCGAAAAGTTAGTGACCCGGCGTGTTCTGCAGGTTGGACTTGGCCTGAGGCCTCGCCGGGACGGGGTCGAAGCCACCCCTGCCACTCAGCGGATGGCACCGCAGGACTCGGCGGGCGGTCAGGAGGGTGCCTCGGATGGCCCCGTGCTCGCGGTAGGCATCGAGACCGTATTGGCTGCAGGTGGGCAGGAAACGGCAGTGGCCCCCCAGGAACGGGCTCAGGGTCAGGCGGTAGGCGTAGATCGCCGCGATGAACGGCAGGCTCGCTGTCCGGCTCAGGCGGGATCGTTTGGGGCTCGCCATCGGGTCATTCTTGGGCGGGCTGGTCGCGCCGGGAGCGGCGTCGCCATTCTCGGTCGGCGTCGACTGCGAGTTCGGTGAGGGCGATCGAGCACGCTTCAAGCGTCCACGGCTTCTGGCCCGGCGCGGAACGGACGCTGACGACGTAGTCGTATCCGGCGCCCTCGGCGGTTCGCGGGAGCGAGTGCTGCTGGGTCCGGAACGCTTCGCGCACCAGGCGCTTCCACTGATTGCGGACGACGGCGGTGCCCACGCGGGCGCTCACGGCCAAGCCGAGGCGAGGCCAGGTCTTGTCGTTGGGGAGCGAAAAGACCGTGAGCGGGCCGCGGACCTTGCGGAGCTTGGCGGCGTAGACGGCGTCAAACTGGCGCGCGTGAGTGAGGCGGTGGCGGGCGCGGAATGTGAACGCGCGAGCCGGAGATGGAGCGCCGGCCGTCATTCCGCCACGTTCATCACGATCTTGATGCCCTCGCCGCTCTGCATAAGGGCGAAGCCCTTGGCGAAGTCGGCGAAGGGAATCTGGTGCGTGACGATCTCGTCGAGCTCGAGGCGCCCGGAGAGGAGGAGTTCCTCCATCTGGTACCAGGTCTCGAACATGCGCCGGCCGTTGATCCCCAGCACCGTCGCCCCCTTGAAGACGACATGGCTGGTCAGGTCGAACGAGATGGCCCGCGAGGGGATGCCGAGCAGGGCCGCGGTGCCGCCCATGCGCAGGGCCTTGAAGCCGTCGTCGATCGCGCCCGTGTGCCCGGACATTTCGAGCAGCACGTCGGGCCCGTCGCCGCGGGTGTGCTGGCGGATCTTCTCGATCCACTTGGGGTCGTTGGCCTTCCAGGCCTCGGCCGCACCGAGCTTCTTGGCAAGCTTCAGTCGCTTGTCGTCCACGTCGGTGACGAAGATGCGGCTGGCGCCCGCGGTCTTGGCGACGGTCACGGCCATGAGGCCGATGATGCCTACGCCCGTGATCAGCACGGTCTTGGCGCTCACATTCGCGGCCATCACTGTGTGCACGGCGTTGCCCAGCGGGTCGAGCACGGCCGCGATGTGGTCCGGGATGTTCGCGTGCACCGGCCAGACGTTTTCCTCGGGCACAGAGACGAACTCGGCAAACACGCCGTCACGATCAACGCCGAGGATTTTCGTATCTCGGGCGATGTGGGCATTGCCCGTGCGCGCGTTGTAGTCCGTTCCGGAGCAGATGTGACCCTCGGCGCTCACCCGCAGGCCCGGCTTGAACTTCGTCACAGCCGAGCCGACCCGCTCGATCGTGCCGACGAACTCATGGCCGGTGACGATGCCGACCGGGATGCGGTTGGCGGCCCAGTGGTCCCATTCCCAGATGTGCCGGTCGGTGCCGCAGATGCCGACCTTCCTGACGCGGATGAGGACATCGCGCGGGCCGATGGCTGGGATCGGGCGGTTGTCGACCATCTGCAGGCCGGGCCCGGCGTGGTGCTTGACGAGGGCGCGCATGACGCCGGTTGAGCCGTTGGGGCTGGTGGTGGGCATGGCGTTGGGCTTGATCTCGCGGGCGGGAGTTGCGGCGGTGGTCATCGCGAGAAGGGTATGTCCCGAGCGTGCCCGATTCACGCCTCCGCGACGCCTACTTCGAGGCCTTGGGGAGGAACATGCGGGCCAGCATGCCCACGTCGATGTAGTTCGTTTTCCCCTGCTCGACGAGGCGGTCGTACTTCAGCAGGGCCGGATCGATCGGGTCGCTCGGCGCGGCGAACTCGATGCGGATCGTGCCGGTCGTGTCGCGGATGCTGCTCAGCTCGGCCCAGAGCACGCCGCCGGATTCCTCGTACATGACCGTCAGCGTCGCGTCGGGCTTGCCGTCCGTGCTTGGATCCTCCGGGTCGTTGAGCTCGGCGGCGAGGCGGTAGCGCCCCGAGCCCATCTTCTGAACGCTCGCGCGCTGCGAGAAGTCTTCCTGCAGCATGCGCCGGACCTGGTCCATCTCGCCCTGCCGGGCCTTGCCCGAGAGCATGAGGCGCGCGAGGCCGGCGAGGCGCTGGGCCTGCTCGACCGTGTGCTTGTTTCCGGCGTGCGCCCGCAGATCGATCGACACGCCTTTGCGACCGTCGGGGAGCTTGTCGATGCTTCCGACGATCTCTCCCGCGGAGCCGCCCTTCACGCACGCCTCGACCGGGCAGATCGCCGCGTGCAGACCCTCGAGCAGTTCGTCGTCGATCGCGCCGAAGTCGAGCAGCACGCCCTTGGCCGCGAGCGTCGCGGGGAGCGCGGCCCGCGGATCGGCGGCGACGATGCGCTGCACGGCCTCGTCGGAAGCGCTCACGTACAGCCAGCCGTTGCCGGGGGTGAGCGACCCTTCCGCCTTGATGTTCACGCCCGCCCACGAGGGAGCCGAACTGTCGGACGTGAGCGTGAACGAGCCGTATGCCGCGCCGAAGTTGGACCTGTCGGCCAGGGGGCGATCAGAGTCCATCGTGTCGATGGAGACGGGCCGCTTGAGGCGCATGCGGGCCTCGCCGTTGATGGTCATCCCCTGCGAGGAGACGTGGTCGAAGCGGATGTTCAGGCCGCCGAACTGGCGCGTGCGCAGCTTCTGGATGATGGTCGAGGCCTGGACGGTCGAGCCCCAGGGCTGGAAGAAGATGACGGCGGCGCCGGCGATGCAGGCCGCGATGCCGGAGCCGATGGCGAGCCAGCGGGAGCGGGTGGGACGGGCGGGAGTCGGTTGAGCGGTGGAGGTGCTTTCCGTAATGCGGAGCGCCGGAACGGATGGGGCATTCTCTCGCCAAGCGCGGAGTTGCTCAGCGCTGGGAGAGGGGACCCGACCGACCGCGGCGCCGACGGCGCGCAGGTTGGCGTCCATGTGCGCATCGCGCTCGTCGTGCATCCCTCCCTTCGTGATGTCGTGCTCGCCGTTGGTTCCTGACATAGTCGTGCTCCAGACTCTGGACTCCCCTCGCATGCGCTCAGGGTTCTGATTCCGTCATCGCCTCCCGCAACAGTTGCCTCGCCCGATACAGCCTTCCCTCGATCGCCCGCGCCGAGGTGCCCAGTCGCTTCGCCAGGTCGACCTGCGTCGCGCCCTCGAAGTAGTGCGCGAAGACCAGTTCCTGGTCGGGTCCGCTCAGCCTTGTGATCGCCATCAGCAGCCGATCCTGGGTCTCCCGCTTCTCCAGTTCCTCGCGCGGCAGGCGCTCGCGCGTCATCCGATCGACCAGGCTCGCGCCGGTCCGTCCGTCCTCCATCGCCACGTGCACGGGCCGGGCGCTGACGCGCCGCCAGTGCGTGTTGAGCAGGTTGCGAGCCACGCCACGCAACCAGAACTCGATCTCACGGTCCGGCACGGCCGACGCGTTGCGTGCCGCGGCGGCCCAGAGCTGCTGCATGAGGTCCGCGGCCAGGTGCTCATCGCGCCCGACGCGGACGTAGAAGAAGCGGAACAGCGCCGGCCCGAGCCGGTCGTAGGCGCCGGCGAGGTCGGGGCCGTTGGAGGGGCCCGCGGGTGCGGCCCGGGCGCTGGATGGATCGGCGCGCGGCACGAAGCGCAGCGTAGCGCTGGCGCACTCGCCCTCCGTCAACACCGATGATTCACCCATCGTCCGGCGGCCTCCGGGGTCCGCCACGAGGGGAATCGCGCGGCCGCCCTGGACCCCATGCGGGGCTGTTACGAGCCCCGAACGAAGTGGGGGGTTTCTTCGAGTCCCTGAGATTCCCGGACCGCTCACTTCGTTCGTGGCTCGCCACCCCAGGGTTACCGCGAGGGCTCTGACTGCAGCTTGTACTTCTCGCGGTAGCGCTGGTCCAGCACCTTCTGCTTGTCGCTCAGATTGACCTCGCGCCCGTCGAGGAAGGCCATCGTGACGTGGCTGGCGACCTCCAGCACGTCGCCGTCGGTGACGATCAGCGTCGCGCTCTTGTCCATCGCGATCGAGCCGTACTTGTCCGCGACGCCGAGGATCTCCGCCGGGCTGAGCGTGATGGAGCGCAGGGCAACCTCGTGGTCCAGGCCGTAGGAGACGGCCTTGGCCGCGCCGTAGGGGAGGTTGCGCTCGTGGGCGGTCTCCTCGCCGCTGGCCAGGCACCACTTGATCCCCGCGGCCTCGAGGCGCGAGGGCAGCGTGAATGCGTCGTCGAAGGGCGAGTCGTCGCGCTTGGGAAACTTGAAGGTGCCGTCGACAATGACGCTCACGTTGTGGCGCTTGAGCAGGTCGGCGCACATCGGGGCGTCGCGCCCGCCGACGAGCACGCAGCGCAGGCCGTGCTTGACGCACAGCGTGATCGCCTGCTGGATCTGCTCGTAGTCCTGGGCCTGGATGAAAACGGGAAGCCGGGTTTCGGGTTTCGGGTCTCGGGTTTCGGGTGAGGCCGATCCGCCAAAGAGGTTCGTCATCGCGTCGTAGCGGATGTCGGCCGCGGGCTGCTGGCCGGCGCGCTTCGCGAGGTAATAGGCGCGTGCGCCGGAGATCATGTCCTCGATGGCCCGCTGGTTCTTCTCGCGGGCGGTTCGCTGCTCGTCCTCGGACTGGTTCATCCAGAACGCGTTGATCGATCGCGTCTGCGGCCAGTTGATCACCAGCCCGGCGTCCGCGAGCACCGTCATGTCGGCGACCGACCAGCCGTCGAGGCGGATGACGCCAGCGCGACCAGGCATCACGCCGCCGCGCGGGAACACGCCGGTGAGCAGCTCGCCGTTGGAGCGAGTGACGGGCAGGAGCGTCGAGTCAGGGTTCACGGCCGTGGCAGCCCGCACCTCAGGCGTGAAGCCGCCGGTCTCCGACGTGTCGGTCGAGGCGCGAACGGACTGCATCTCCTCGAGGCCGAGCGTCGTGTGCGCCCCGATCAGGCCGGGGTAGACGTGCTTGCCCTTGGCGTCGATGGTGTGCAGGCCCTGCTGCTCAAACTTGGGCGAGCCCTCTTTGCCGACCGTGCCGACGCCGCTGATCTTGCCGTTCACAAAGTAGACGAACCCGTTCTCGATCACGGGCTCGGAGATCGGGTGCACCGTCGCGTTGATGATGACAACGGGGCCGTTCTGCGGCTTGGCCCGCGGCGTGAGGTCCTGGGCGACGGATTCACCACAGAGACCCAGAGGCACGGAGAAAACCAAACCGAGCAAAAGGGATGAGTGTTTCATGTCTTGAATCCAGATTGAATGGCTTTCTCTGGGCCTCTGTGTCTCTGTGGTGAATGTCTTAGTTGCCTTCGCACCCGCACTGCCCCGCCGTGTGGAAGCGAGGATCGAGGCGACGGCTCAGCAGGTCGAGGAATCGCTCGCGGCGCAGGTCGTCGGCCTGGCGATAGAGGTCGAGCATGAGCGAGTGACGCCCGCCGAGCGTAATCTCGGCGATCTCATCGCCAACCTCGTCGGTCGGCCTGCCGACGTCCGTCGGGTTCGTGCTGTCGGGCTCACCCTCGCCTCGACGGCCTCGCCCGCCCGCGCCCGGCCCGCCGCCCGAGTCGCGTGAGGCCAGCACCTTCTGGATGATCCGCGCCCGCTCGCTCGCGTTCTTCTCACGCATCGCCGCGTCCTTCTCGAGGCTGAACATCTCGCGTCCGTCCACGAACGTCCGCTCGCAGCGGCTCAGGCTCGAGAGGGGCGGGCCGGACCAGACGGCGATGTCCGCGTCTTTGCCCACCTCGATCGAGCCGACCTGCTTGTCGATCTTGAGTTGCTTCGCGGGGTTGATCGTGACGAACTTCAGCGCCTGCTCAGACGTGATGTGCCCGTGCGAGTACTTCACGGCCTTGCCCGCCTCGGAGTTCAGACGCCGGGCGAGCTCATCCGAGTCGGAGTTGTAGCTGGTCAGCACGCCGACCTCGGTCTGCAGCGGCCCCGCGTACGGGATCGCGTCCTGCACCTCGACCTTGTACGCCCACCAGTCGGCGAAGAGGCTCGCGCCGATCGCGTGCTCCTTGACCACGTCCGCGACCTTGTAGACCTCCAGGCCGTGCTGGAAGGTGCCGATCTTGAAGCCGAACTCATCGGCGATGCGGCAGAGCATGAGGATCTCGTCCTGCCGGTAGGAGTGGCAGTGGACGAGGCGCTTGCCCTCGATGATCTCGCCGAGGGCCTCGAGTTCGAGGTCGCGGCGGGGGCTCTTTCCATTTCGCTCGACCGCGGTCTTGAAGTCTCCTTCGGAAACGGGCGTTCGCGCCGCGAGGTATTCCTTCGCCGCCGTGAACCGATCTCGCATGAGCGTCTCGACACCCATGCGCGTTTGGGGGTAGCGTGTCGTCGCCCGATCGCCCGCGTTGGACTGCTTGACGTTCTCGCCGAGAGCGAACTTGATGCCGGGGATCGCGCCGGCGAAGTGCATGTCGTCCGGGGCGACGCATCCCCACCGGTTCTTGTTCACCTGGTTCTGGCCGCCGATCGGGTTGGCCGAGCCGTGCAGGCTGTTCACCGTCGTCACGCCCGCGGCCAGCTGGCGATACCACGAGATCGAGTCCGGGTCGGTCACGTCCCCGATGCGGACCTCGGCCGTGACAGCCTGGCCCGACTCGTTCACGCCCTTCGAGATGCCGGTGTGCGAGTGGCAATCGATGATGCCTGGAGTGATGTGCTTGCCGGACGCGTCGATCGCGCGGACGCCGTCTCCGGTCGGAATAGTCACCTCGCCGGCCTTGCCGATGGCGCGAATCTTGCCGTCGCCGATGACAACTACGCCGTTTTCTATGTTGCCAGTGGGGCCGGATGTCCAGATCGTCGCGCCGGTAATGACGACCATCCCTTGTGTGGGCGCTGCCTCGACCGCGTACGCGCCCAGCGGCAAGCCCAACTTCTCCGGGATCGCCGCGATCGCGTCGGACTCAGGCGTCTTGCTCCTCTTTGGCTCGCCGGACTTTTCGTCCGTCTTGGTGTCCTTCGCGACCGCATCCTTCTTCTCATCGCTCTTCGCGGTTGCTGGAGGTTCGGCCCCGGCGCTGTCCTTCTCTTTGGCCGTTTCCCCAGACTTGACCGGGGCGGGTGACGAGGGATCCTCCGCGGCTCCGTTCTTGTCCTTCCTCAGCTTGTCGAAGTGGGCCTCAAGGGCGCCGTGGAACTCACGAGTGATCGCCGCGCCGTCATTCCCTTCCTCGGGCTGCCTTGACTCATCTCCGTCCCTCTTCTCCGCGTTTCTCTCCCCGCCTCCTCCGCGCCCTCTGCGTACCGGCTTCGGGATCTCCGTGCTCGTGCGCTTCGCGTCCCAGCGAAGGAACTGGCCGCCCGCTCGCATCGACTCGCCGCGCAGCACGGGCTGGCCATCCTCGCCCTTCTCGATCACGCCGGATGACACGAACACGCCCTTCTCGCCGAAGGGCTCATGGTCGAAGGTGAACCGCAGGCGTCCGTCCTCCTCGATCGTCACGCCCTGCGCCTTGGTCGTCGCCTTCTGCTCCTTGCCCGCCTCGTCTATTGACCGCTTGACGATCGTGATCGCGGGCGGGAAATCGTCATCGATCTCGAACGTCAGCCGCACGTTCGAGCCCGACTTGGGCCCCGGCGTGAGCGTGATGTCCCACGTCCCGCCCAAGTCGCGGCGCTGCTTCGCGGCGATCGGATGCCGCCGCCCGTCGATCCACACGTCCACGATCCGCCCGGCCCGCACGTACCCCGGCTCGCCCTTCTTGGGCGCGTCGGGCTTGTCTGTGAACAACTCGCCATCGGCGACGATCAGGCTCGCGGCCTTTCCCTTCTCGACCGTTCCGAACTGGTCGGAGACGCCGAGAACCTTGGCCGCGTTGGTGGTGAGCATCGCGAGAGCGCGATCGGGCTTCAGGCCGCTCTTGATCGCCGTGCTCAGGTGCTCCTTGAACGACCGGCGTCCGCCCTGGCGGTCGCTGACCTTGCTGGTCGTGAGGGCGACGGTGAGCCCCGCCGCGTCGAGCCGGCGCGGGTTCGTCGGCGCCTGCTCCCAGTTCACCAGTTCCTTCAACTCAACCGCATCCGCCTCGCCGATGCTCCCGACGCGCGGCGTGCGCGGGTACGCCAGCGGCAGCACGATCGGAAGCTTGGTCGCCGCGATCGCGTCCAGCCTGCGGAACTCGAGCCCGCTGCCCAGGAGCGTGCACTCGCGGTTGAACTCCTTGCAGATCTTGGCCGCCCGCAGGGCCTCGAGCTCGTCGTCCACGTCGAACACGATCGTTCCCGGATCGTGCGGCATGGCGGACGGCGCCGACGCCTCGACCTGGTATCGGCGCAGCGAGTCCAGCGCGTCGCCCGCCGCGGCCACCGCCTGCGTCGCCCGCCGGTTCTGTTGCCAGTCGGCATCGCTCAGCGTCTGACGCACCAGCGCGATCGATCCCATCTGGCTGTTCGGATAGCCCGACCAGTGCGCATCGTCCGGCTGGCGCTGCGGACGTGGGGCCCCGGGCGTCATCGGAATGGGGGGCGCATCGCTCTCATCGCGCGCCCGACCGAGCGAGGCGCATTGATAGACGTGATCGACATACACGCGGGGTTGCGCATCGGACGGATCGCTGCTCAGTTGCGCGAGCGACACCAGGGCGCTCGAGCCCCGAAAGATCCCGCCCCGCGGGCTGATCGCCGCGGCGACAAACCCCATGGAGCGCAGCGTCTCTGCTTCCCTCGACGCAATGCCCGAGGCCCCCTTGTCCAGCGCCGAGCGCTGCGGCGTGATGTGCGAGTTCCAGTGCGTTCCCGGCGCGCTGGGATCCGGCTTGGGCACATCGACCTCGAAGTACGGCTCGATGAAGCCGGCGTAGATGTGCATGCCCGTGCAGTCGCGCGCGTCGGCGCCCTCCGGGACATTGCTCCCCGGCGTGACGGATTCGATCTTCCCGGCGCGCATCACGACCGTCGCCCCGTCGACCGTCGTCCCGGGGCTCACGTGCACGACCGCGTTGGTCAGCGCAACGTACCCATCTCCCGGCTCGCTCTTGCGCGGCCCATTCGCCGGCGGAGCCAGCGGCGATCGCGACGATGGCTGCGAGAACCCGGCGGCTCCGAACACCACCACGCCGACAAGGGCCGCCAGTGTCGGCAGCCCACGCCTGATTGATGTGCGATTCATGGCGTATAGCCTAACAGCCCTTCACGCCCCGGGACACCCCGAGGGCCGTATTCCAGCGTTTTTCGGAGCTCCCGAGTGCCCGTCGATCGTCTCAAAGGCAACGCCGCTATTGGCCAGTCCGGCGGCCCCACCTGCGTCATCAACCAGTCGCTCGTCGGCGCGGTCGAACAGCTCCGCACCCTTAAGGGCGTCAAGAAGATCTTCGGCATGCGCTACGGCGTGAACGGCCTGGTCAAAGACCAGATCGTGGACCTGGGGCGCATGAACCGCGCACATCTGGCCAGGGTCGCCAAGACCCCCGCGGCCGCCCTCGGCTCCAGCCGCGACAAGCCCGACGCCGAGTATTGCGCCCAGATCGTGGAGGCCTGCCGCAAGCACGACATCCGCTACTTCTTCTACATCGGGGGCAACGACTCGTCGGACACCTGCCGCATCGTCAACGAGCTCGCCAACGGCGGTGGCTACGAGCTCCACTGCTTCCACATTCCCAAGACGGTGGACAACGACCTGGTTCTGAGCGACCACACGCCCGGCTTCCCATCCGCGGCGCGTTTCCTCGCCCTCGCGTTCATGTCCGATTCGCTCGACAACGCATCGCTCCCCGGCGTGAAGATCAACGTCGTCATGGGGCGCAACGCGGGCTTTCTCACCGGCGCATCCGCCCTCGCCCGCGGCGAGGGCAAAGACGCCGATCGCAACGGCCCGCACCTGATCTACCTCCCGGAGGTCGCGTTCGACCAGCAGCGTTTCCTCGTCGACGTCGAGCGCGTTTACGCGCGCCTCGGTCGCTGCCAGATCGCCGTCAGCGAGGGTATCCGCGACGCCCAGGATCGCCCGATCGCCACCACGCTGGTGCAAGGCCTCGACAAGGACAGCCACGGCAACGTGCAACTCTCCGGCGTCGGCGCGCTCGGCGATGCGCTCGCCGACTTCATCAAGAAGAACATGAAGATCGACGGCAAGCCCGTGCGCGTCCGGGCCGACACGTTCGGCTACCTGCAGCGCTGCTGGCCGGTTCCCTCGCCCATCGACGCACGCGAAGCCCGCGGCGCGGCCAAGTTCGCGGTGCGACTGGCCGCCAGGGGCGAACTCTCAGGCTCCGTCGCGATCGTCCGCAAGCCCGGAAAGAAGTACCGATCCGAGTTCCGCCACATCGCGCTCTCCGACGTCGCCGGCAAAACGCGTTACATGCCCGCCGAGTTCATCGACGGGCACGCGAACGTCTCCCGCAAGTTCATCGACTACGCCATGCCGCTCATCGGCAAGCAGTTGCCGGTGATGGAACGGCTCTGATCACTCGGGGCGCGAGTCGCGCCCGCCCATCCCGCCGCCGCCCGAGGACCCGCCTCCGCCCGAGGGATTGTCCCGATTGTCGCCGCCGTCCGGTCCGCGGCGCTCACGCCGCGGCTGCGGCCTCGACTCACCGTCGCGCGCCCTGGACTCGCCACGCGGACCAACGTCGCCGCGATCTCGGAAGTCATCGCGAGGCCCGAAGTTCCCACGCGGCGAGAAGTCACCACGCACATCCGGTCCCCGGCGCTGGCCTGCGCCCCCCTCGAAATCGCGACGAGGGCCGAAATCACCACGCGCTCCGAAGTCTCTGCGCGGCGCTCTGTTGTCATTCGCATCAGGACCAGGACGCCGTGCGCCACCGGGGCCCTCAGAGTCGCGACGAGGTCCGAAATCACCGCGCGGTCCAAAGTCCCCGCGAGGCGCTCGGCGGTCATTCGCATCAGGTCCAGGACGCCGTGCCCCACCGGAACCACCGAAATCCCCTCGAGGTCCGAAGTCCTCGCGCGGTCCAAATCCACCCCGCGCATCCGGCCTGCGACCAAAGTCCGGCCCGCCTCGCGGTGCGAACTCTCCCCGCCCTCCCGGTCCGCCTCTCATCCCGGGACCAGGTCCGGGACCGAAGTCGCGCCCACCGAAGCGGCCGGCGCTGCCACGGTCATCTCGCCCTCCCATGTCGCCGCGAGTGCCGGGCCCGAACTCGCCCCCGCGCCCGCGCGGAGCAAGGTCACCTCGCCCGCCCGCGCCGCCGCGCATCCCACGTGCGCCCTGCGGCGCACGCTCGCCGCGCCCGCCCGGAGCAATCCCGATCTGGTGCCGGTGGTTCCGTTGATGCCGCAGGAACTGCTTGATCCGCTGGCGCTGCTTGGGGGTTAAGCGATGGCCGCGCGCCTGCTGACGCGCATCCTGATCGCGTCGCGGCGGCGCCGCATCGGCGGGAGTCGCCGCGCCCGCCATGAAGGCCCCCAGCACGCCCACGCACACGAGTGTTCTCAGCTGCAACATCGTTCGACTCCCCGCTTGACAGGCGGCCAAGTTTGCGCCGGCACAGCGCCCGCGCGTAGAGGCCAAACGAGGCAACTCTTGCCCTATTGCCCCGGGGAGATGTGATACTCGGTTGGGCGACGACCTCGGGCCCGTCAGGTCCCGTTGAACCAGTTCCCCAGAAACGCGTAGATGTCCGCGACTCCGATGGAGGAGCTGCTGGTCATGCTCGCGTCCTGGCTGCCCATCAGAAACGCGCTCAGGAACCCGGTGAGGTCGAGCGCGCCGATCGTTCCGTCGCCGTCGAAGTCCGCCTTCTTGAGGTGCTGCGTCTGCGCCGGCTCCGTGAGCTCCGGCAATCCTCCGCAGTGGTTCCACGCCGAGGGACGCCGCCCGACTGCAGGGCTGCTCACCGTCGCGATCAGGCGCAGCTCGGGCGTCGGATCGGTCGGATCTGTGCTCGGCACCTCGATGAGGATCGGCGCGCCCGAGTCGTGCAGATTGGCGAGCACGTACGGCCCGGCGTCCGGCGGACAGAACTGGCACGGCACCGAGCTGCTCAGCGCACACGGGCTGAACACGATCGGATCGCCCAGCAGGTTCTCCGGCATCCGGCCGCGCTTGACCCGCAGGGCCCACGTGCTCGTGCCCCCCGGAGTCGCATAGCCCAGGCACGAGCCGCCGTACCCCCAGCCCGCGAGGATGATGTCCGTCGGCTGCGTCGGCGGATTGTCCATCTCGACCGGGATCGGCTTGATTCCCACCGGGGCGTGCTCGAGGTACGCGATCACCTGGTCGCACGCGGCGTTGGGCGCATCGACCAGTTGCACGACCTCGATCTCCTGGTACACGCCGTGGCATGTCGTTCCGTTGACCAGGAGATTGTTCTCCGAGCGACCGCTCACATTCCGGCGGAAGCGCACGCGATGCGGGCGCTCCGCGAGCGACGGCAGCGGCGTCCCCGGACCCACGTCGAACGAGTGGCGCGCCACCAGCACCGCGTTGGGCTCGATCAGCGTGCAGCTCCCCGACACCCAGCCGCCGCATCCGCCGCCCGGCGCAACGGTGAAGAAGATCCCGACTGCGTCGAGGCGTCGGTCCCGTTTGGGCGCAGGAGTCCCATCCACCACCGCGCTCGCGCTGGAACACCACGTTCCCGCCGCGAGGGCGCACACGGCGAAGCTCTTCAGGAATCCTGAGATGGACATCATGGTCCTTTCTCGCTCCCGCCGGAGCGAGAGCGGCCCACGAATGCGCCGAGCCCATGCGGGGCGCTGACAAGCACGACCGCCCGCCCGGCGACGCAACGCACGTCGCCCGGCTCGGCCGCGAAAACTCGCCCTGTGAAGTGGCTTGGCCCGCGCCCCCGGCCTCTCCGACCTCCACACAGGTACGCCACCCCGCTGAGGGTGGTTTTACCGGACGTTACCAAATTGAGTCAAGAATCATTCGGGCGAAATACTCGTTTAATCTGAGTATTTCGCTCTTCGAGCGAGATCAAACTTCGCCGGCCACCGGCAGCCGTTCGACGATCTCGAGCCCAAACCCTTCCAGCCCCGGCAGTTGCTGAGGATGGTTGGTAATGAGTCGGAGCCGCTGAAGCCCTAAGCCTCGCAGGATCTGTCCCCCAGTCCCAAAGTCACGCATCGGCCCGGCGGGTTTCCCCTGTGCCATCGCTGTTGCAAATGCGCTCTCTTCTCCATGCCCGTGTCGGCGAGGCGTCTGGAGTCGCTGCTCGAGAGCGCCGGAACCGACCAGTTGCGAGTCGGGCGCCCCTTCCGGGCGCAGATACACGATCGCGCCGCGTCCTTCGAGCTGCACCATGCGCATGGCCGCGTGCAGCGTGCGCCCCGTCGGCCCCCCCTCGCTCGAAGACGAATCCAGGTCGAGAAAGATGTCGCCCAGCAGGTGGCGCCGGTGCATGCGCACCAGCGTCGGCTCGTGATGTGGGCGCACGCGCCCGTCGGCATCCAAATCGCCCACGCCCCCGACGCACAGCGCAACGTGCGGCAAGGGGTCGACCATCGACTGGAATGCGATGAGGTTGAACTCGCCCAGTTGCGTGCGGATCGGCGTTCCGGCCCGCGGGTCGATCCGCTCGACGAGGCTCTCCCGCTCGAGCCTGTGCGCGATGATCTGCGCCACCGAACAGATCTTGATCCCGTGCGTCCGCGAGAGTTTCTCGAGGTCCGGCATGCGGGCCATCTCGCCATCGTCACGCATGATCTCGATGATCACCGCCGCGGGCTTGAGCCCCGCCAGCCTGCACAGATCGAGCGAACCCTCCGTCTGCCCGGTGCGCACCAGGACTCCGCCCGTGCGAGAGCGCAAGGGGTTGATGTGCCCCGGGCGCACGAAATCGCCGGGACCCGTCGCCGGGTCGATCGCCATCGCGATCGTCCGGGCGCGCTCGCGCGCCGAAACGCCCGTCGTGAATCCGTGCTTGGGATGCCCATCGATCGACACCGTGAACGGCGTCCCGCGCGCCGAGGTGTTCACGCCGGTCTGCGGGTGCAGATCGAGCCGATCGCAGTCCTCCGCTGTCAGGGACAGGCACATGTACCCCCGCGCCACCGACAGCATGAACGTGATCGCCTCGGGCGTCACGAACTGGGCCGGGAGGATCAGGTCACCCTCATTCTCCCGCTGCTCATCATCCGTGAGAATGACCATCCTCCCGGCACGCAGTTCCTGGACGATGTCGGGGATGGGGGCAAGCGGCATCCGCCGATCCTACCTCCCATCTTCACGGGGTTCGGTCGCCGCCCGGGTTGTAAGGATGACGTTTGTGTCGGCTGTGCCGGGCTGGCCCAAAGTCGTCCCGGGAATCGTTCACTTTCCTCTTTGATCCACCCAATCGGTGTGATAACTTACCAGCCGAGAGTCACCCCCCAGCCGGGGGGCCTGTGTGACGAGAGTCGGAAAAGAGAGAGAGATCGTTTGTTCTCGTATTTGGTCTGCGCCGGGCCTCTCACCCTAGCGCCGGATCAAAGGAGGCGGTCTCTATGCGTTCCTCTCTCACTGTTGGCATCGCTGCGCTGGGCCTTGCATCGTGGGTCACATCCAGCCAGGCGACGGTCCTCACTTTCGACTTTGGTGGAAGCAACGGGAGCTCGATCCCGTCCACATACGGAAATCGCGTCGGAAACCCGATGTTCCCGCCCCCGCCGGGCTTCTCGTACGGCGCGGGGGGCGGAATCACGCCGAACGTGCAAGTCTTCTACGGCGCCGCGGGATCTCTGCCGCGCTTGGGCGGTGAGGTCAACGGCATGGGCCAGCCGGTGGATCCAAGCCGTCAGTTCGGCGATCTCACCAACGTGCTTTATCTCGATCGGTTCAGCCTGCCGCAGGGCATTCTGACGATCACGCTCGTGGCCGATCCGGGATTCCTGGTCTGCCTCGACTCGTTCCAGATGGCCTCCACGTACAACCCGCTCACGGGCGGCGAGGATCTGGCCGCCAAGTCCATCCAGGTCCTCAACCAGGGGGGCACCGCGGTGTTCCGCCTCGACTATGACCCGGCGAACCCGCCCTCCACCGTAGTTCCCGGCACGCTTCCGCTGCGCCATCGCACGTTTTCGTTCAACCCACCGATCATCTCGCCGACGATCACGATCTATCTCGATCTGACCCAGTACATCTCCACGATCACGACGAAGATCGATCGGATCGGCATCGACAACATCCAGTTCACGCAGCTCCCCGCACCCGGCGCGGCGGCCTTGTTCGTCGGCGCCTGTGCCATGCTCGGCGCCCGGCGTCGTCGCCGGCGCTGAGCAAACGCGAAGAAGCACAAAACAGGCCGGAATCTCGTCTTTCGCTGTTCCACGCGCTATCCTCGCGGACGACGGCCCGGACGCTCAATCGCGCCCGGGAAAGGTCGGGGAGGCCAGACAATGACCGATTTCTTTGCCAAGGGCGCTCGCCCCATCTGGGCGACGCTTGCACTGCTTATTCCATCCACCCTTGCCCTGGCACAAGCCAGCAGCACGGCGCCAATGCCCCTGTATCGGCGCACCGCCGGCTGGCTCGCCGCTGACACAGGGACATCCAAGATCTTCCTCTGCCGCGACCTCGACGGCGACGGGCGCTTTGTGACAGCCGGCGAGGTCACGATCTTCCTGGACAACTCGAACGCCAGCGGCCTGACCGCGGCCACCAACTCGCTCCTGACCATGTACCAGGCCGCGGACGGCACGGTGTATTACGGGAGCAACGTGACCGCGACCCGGACGATCTACGCGGCCCGCGACAACACGCTCAACGGCGACGCCCAGCAGGCCGGCGAGGTCCGCCCCTATGCCGACCAGACCGGCCCCACGCCCTTCACCACGCCCAACGGAATCACCGGCGACGCGAGCTACATCTACCTGTCGATTTCCGGCACGAGTCCCGCACCGCAGGACGGCGTCGTGCGCTTCCACGACACCACCGGCAACCACAACGCCAACGACGCGGGCGAGTCGGTTCTGTTCGCCGATTTCAACACGATCTTCGGCTCCGCCGCCTCCAGCCCTTTCGACCTGTGCTCGATCGGGAGCACGCTCTACATCGCCGACCCCCACGCCATCTCGCCGGCCGGCGGCAACATCTACAAGATGGTCGACGGCGACGCGAGCGACTCCATCTCGTCGGGCGAGATCAGCATCTATCACTCAGCCAATACCGCGCTCGGGCCGCCGACCAACTTCCTGCAGTCCTGCGTCTCGGACGGCACGTACATCTATGTCCACGACCGGACCGGCTCGGTCAGCCCGCAGACGGTGGCCCGCCTGCACGACGACGCCCCGGCCAGCGGCAACATCAACGCGGCCGCCGAGATCACCACCATCTGGAGCGAGACGAACCTGCCCGCCGGAGCGACCATGGGCACATCGATGAGCTTCGCGCTCGCGCCCAAGGCGCTGGCCATCGCCTCGACTTCCCCGAACGCGCTCATCCTGGCGCGCGACATGAATGGCAACGGCCTGTTCAGCGACGCCGCCGATTCGACCACGACGACGTCAGGGGTCTCCGTTCCCGCCTCGCCCAGCCCCGTGACATTTCCCGGCAGCCTTCGCTTCCTGCTCGCCTACGGCTGGCCTTGCCCGGCCGACTTCAGCATGAGCAACGGCGTGAATGTGGCCGACATCTTCCAGTTCCTCTCCGCATGGTTCGCGATGGACCCGCGGGCCGATTTCAACGGTGAGAACGGCATCAACGTGACAGACATTTTCGACTACCTCGTCGCCTGGTTTGGCGGCTGCTAGCCGTTCGCCACCCCCCACGCAGGGGATTTTGTTCCAGGCCGCTCCCGATACACTCGCGCCCATGTGCGAGAGTCTTTGCAAAGCTATCCGCCTGGTGGCTTGTATGACGATGTGCCTGGGTGCCGTGACCGGCGGGGATGCGCGCGCCCAGACCGTCCCAGTCACACTCGATCCAGCTTCGCAGTTGTGGTGCCGCGTCCTGATGGCGGGGAGCGCCAGCCCCTGGATCAGCGTCCCGCTCGACGCTTCGCTCGACATCGCATCACCGACTCCCGGGGGCACAGGCCCGGTGACGGTGCACAACCTCCGAGCGCGAGTCCCAAGCGCGTCGTGCCCGGTCGCACTCTCGTCCATGGTCTCAGTCTCTCCCGCCATCGCCAGCGTCGTGGCAAGCACCGCAACCGGTGCAGGGCTGACGACGGACGGGAGCGGTGCATCCGGTGTGACCTATTTCGGCGCGGGCGGACTGCTCGTCGCCTTCGAGGGAGCGGCGGATTTCTCCGCCACCGGCGCCGCATGCACCGCGCTCCAGTCACATGCCACGCCGTGCCAGGGATCGTTCAACCTCGCGGCGGCGGGCGGCGCCTACGGGATCATCTCGGGTGGCGCGATCGCGCCGGGCCCCGGCTCGTTGCGGACAGTCTCGCTGGTGTTCAACGCCTCAACTCCCTTCGCCACGAGCGTCTCATGGGGATCGGTCGAAGTGTGGGCCAATCTCTCCGGAACGTTCAATCCTCAACTAACCCCTCCGGCGTGTCGGCCCGACTTCAACAACTCGGGCGGGGCGCCGACCGTGGCTGACATCTTCGACTTCCTGGCGGCCTGGTTTGCGCGCGATCCGCGGACCGATTTCAACGGCTCCGGCGGGATCGACGTCGCCGACATCTTCGCATTCCTGGCCGCATGGTTCGCCGGATGCTGATGCCCCTCGCGTGATCAGGCCCGACGCTCGGGCAACGCAAACCCGATCATGTACTGAGCGCCGTACACGGGGAACTCAACGTCGAGTCGATATCCGCGGAACGCCGCGGCGTCCCAGCCCAGCGTGGCGCACACGAAATCGAGCATCTCCCGGTACGTCGGCAGGCAAGCGACCTGGGCGCGGGCCGGGCCGCCGACGATCGTCTGCATGGTCTCCTGGAACCGGATGCGATCGCGCTCGCGCGCGGGATCGCTCAGGCCGCCCGCGACCATGCCGCGCGGGACCGTGTCGAAGACCGCGAAGTCTGGCGGGCTCCCCGGGTACACCTCGCGATGCACGAACACGTCTGTGACCTGGCGCTTCATCGGAATGTCAGGCAGGTTCATCACCCCCGTCATCCGTTTGCCATCGGGCATGACATACCGGCGCATGGCGCCGGGGCGCAGCTCCGCCATGACCAGATCGATCGCCGAACGCAGGCCCACGCTCTCACCCGCGACCGAGTACGAGGTCATCGGACCGAATCGCCCCGTGTCGAACTGCGGCACCGGCTTGGAACAAAACCGTTCCAGGAGGATGCTGTGGGCTTCGTCGGGCGGCGTCCCCGCAAGCGTCAGAACCTGCGATTGCGAGCTCGCCGACGAGACGGTCGAGAAGCCGATGTACGAGTCCGCGCGCAGGCGCCGCAGCCCGACGTACGCCGAGAACGTCGCGCGATCGACCATCGCGCCGTCCTTCGAGGGATGGAGGAAGAACGCCCCCACCTGGGCCTCCATCGTCACGCCCTTGAGTTGGCTCTGGGCGCGGAACGCCGCTTCCTTCGTCGCCCGTTCCTGCTTCTCGCGTGCCTCCGGGGCCAGGGCGCCGAGCATCGCGTCCAGTTCCTCGCGGTCGTGGGCCTCCGCGTCGACCAGCGCCCCGAAGTCCTCGAAGGCCGCGGCGACTTCCGCAACGATGCCCACCGGTATCCCCACGCGCGCCGCCGCCTTCAAGAGCCTCTGCATCGAAACGCGCGCCGGCACGTGCGGCCCCGCCGCCACGGGGTTGGCCTCGCTGGCGATCCGGTGCACCTGCCAGCCCAGCTTGTAATCGACTCCGAACGCCCGCTCGACTTCCGCGGCCTTGCGAGGATGCCCCGGCGCGTTGGCGAGCAGCGCGGCCAATGAGTCCTGAAGCCGCGCCATGACCCGCGCGGCCGCTTCCGGAAAAGGAAGGGCCGGCTTTTCAGCAACGCTCACAACAGAAGCCACAATGGGGCCCTTCGAGGGTCGCTTCTGTTTCAACACCTTCGGAACTTTCTTCACTCGTACACCCACACGGGGCATCCTACATCTGAAAACCGATCATCGACCTGACTTTCCTTGCAGATGCGTCTGTCGGCTCCTCCAAATCAGAGCACTGGAAGATGGAACTGCAAAGAATATTCAGAATAATGCAGAATTGATGGACCAAGCCCCGTTTTTCATTAGACTTGCCTCGGGTACGAACGCCGAGCAGAGATCTGGCTGCCCTTTCAGTGAACGCCTGCTCATCCATGGAGAAACGAGCAATGAAGTGCGCAAGGCTTGCGGGAATCTGTGGCATCGTCGCTTCTTTCGCGCTCGCCGCGAGCGCCTTGGCCGCACCTCCGCTTCCCGGAGAGGTCGTCATCAGCCAGATCTGGGGCGGCGTTACCAGCACCGGGCTCAGCGGAGCGCCCAAGGCCGACTACATCGAGTTGTTCAATCGCACGTCGGCGACGCAAGACCTGACGGGGTGCTCGATCGCGGTCACCGCCGCCGTCGGCAACACCGCTTGGTTCCAGCACAACTTCCCGAATGGCGCGTCGATCCCCGGCTTCTCGTACTACCTGATCCGCGTCGGCCCCGACGGCACGCAGGCCGGGAGCTTGGCCTTACCCGCCGAGGACACCGCGTTCAACGGGAGTCCTTCGGCGTCCAGCAACACCAACCTCGGCACCGCTTCGGGCAAGGCGGTGCTGCGCGATGTCACCACGCTCATCGGGACAAACGCCTGCCCGACCATCGACTCGCACATCATCGATCTCATCGCGTGGGGCTCCACGGCCTCGACGTGCCGCGAGGGTTCGGGACAACCAGGAAACGCGTCGACGTCGAGCCCGTTCAACACGCCCACACGCCTGGCCGGAGGGTGCACCGACACCAACCAGAACGGGTCCGACTGGACGCTCTCTCCGCCCAACCCGCACAACGTTGCGTTTGGGTCCATCGGCGGGTGCGCGACGGGCGCGTGCTGCAACAACAGCACCGGCAACTGCACGTCGACCACGCAGGGCCTCTGTACCGGCGGCGGCGGCACCTACCGCACCGACGGGAGCACCTGCCCGCCCACGCCCGCCTGCGCCACGGGCGCCTGTTGCAACAGCACCACCGGCGCGTGCACCATCACCGGCCCGGCCGGGTGCTCAGCCGGCGTGTACCACAGCGCCGAGGCCTGCCCCAACGCCGCCTGCCCCGCTGCCGGGGCGTGCTGCAGCGGCACGAGCGGTTCCACCTGCACGGCGCCACTGACGACGGCCGGATGCACCGCGCTCGCGGGCGTCAACCCCTCGTTCTATCTCGGCGACAACAGCACCTGCACCGCCACGCCGTGCGCCACGGGCGCCTGCTGCTTCGCCTCGAGCAAGTCCTGCTGCAATCTCTACTCCCAGTTGTGCTCGTCCCAGGGCGGCGTCGCGAGCGCGCCGGGCGTGACCTGCACGACCACCACGCCGGTCAACTGCGCGCCCGGGCCCGCCAACGACCTGTGCGCGAACGCGATCACCCTCACCCTCGGCAACCCGGTCACCGGCAACAACATCAACGCCACGACGACCGGCGACGGCCTGAACACCCCGTGCTCGACCACCAAGGCCAGCCGCGGTGTCTGGTTCAAGTTCACCCCCATCGCAACGAGCGTCTACGAGATCAGCACCTGCGGCTCATCCTGGGACAACGTCCTCGGCGTGTTCACGCTCGGCACCGGCGGGTGTGCAGACGTCAGCACCTGGACCTACATCGCCTGCGCCGACGACGGGTGCACCAGCGGCCCAACCCTGTTCTGCTCAACCGCCGGCGTCACCACCTCCGCCTACATCAAGGACATCCAGCTGACGGCCGGGGTCGAGTACCACATCATCCTCGCGTCCGACAGCACCACCGCGGCCGGCAACTACACGATCGTCGTCAACAACCTGGGGGCGATCACCGTCGGGGCATGCTGCAACCAGGTCAACGGGCTGTGCACGATCCAATCCTCCGCTGCCTGCTCGGCGTCGGCGCCCACCGCGACCGGGGCCACCCCGGTGTACAACGGCGACGGCTCATCCTGCGCCGGCGGGTTCTGCGTGTCGGTCGGCGCGTGCTGCTCGGCCTCGGGCGTTTGCACCATCCGGCGATCGGCCAGCTGCACCTCCGGCTATCAGGGAGACGGCTCTCTGTGCTCCCCCGATCCATGCATAAACGGCGCCTGTTGCTCGAGCGCCGGAGCGTGCACCATCACCTTCCCGCCACCGCAGGGCTGCACCACCGCGGGCAGCACCTACCAGGGCGATTTCACCGTGTGCTCACCGATGCCCTGCCCACCCGCGGGCTCGTGCTGCAACACGTGCACCTACGCGTGCCTGACGCGAGTGCAGGACCAGTGCTTCATCCCCGACGTGTGGACAAACGGCGGCACGTGCACCGCCCCTTCCACCTGCATCGCCGGCGCGCCGCCCGCGAACGACCTGCCCTGCAACGCCATCGCGCTGACTCTGGGATCCAGCGTGTCCTCGCAACTCGCCACGGCCACCAGCACCGGTGACGGTCCGGCCTCTTCGTGCGACACGACCGCGACCAAGGGCGTCTGGTATTCCTTCCACGCGATGACCAGCGGCTACTACTCGGTGTCCACCTGCGGCTCGACGTTCGCATCGCTCGTCACCGTGCTCTCCGGCTCGTGCAGCGACCCCGACAACATGACCATGATCGCGTGCGACGACGACACGTGCCCCGGGTCCGAGGCCGCACCGTGCGGCAGCGGGACCGGCAACGCCAGTGCCGCGGTGATCAACTTCGTCTACCTCAACGCCGGGGCGGACTATTACGTCCGGGTCCAGGTGGATGGCACTGGAACCGGCGGCACATTCCCGATCGTCGTGAACTCCACGGTCGGGGGCGCGTGCTGCAACGCCACGACGGGCGCATGCACCGTGACCAGCCCGACCGGCTGCACGGTCGGGGCATACCAGGGCGACGGCACGGCCTGTGCCGCCGTGGCGTGTCTGACCATCGCGATGACCACCCCCGCCCAGTGCGGCGCAACCGTCGGCACGTCCTTGTCCGCCGTGCTGACCATCGCCAACATGGGTCCGGCCAATGCCTCGAGTGTGGTCGCCTCTGTGAGGGTCCCGGGCGTGTTCGGCTTCACGTCCTCGGTGCCCGCGGGATCGCTCGCGAGCGGCGTCCTCACGGCCAACCTCGGGGCGATCGCCGCTCTGTCGAGCGCCACGCTCACGCTCAACGGCACGGCCACTTCGGGCACGCCCGGCAGCTTCGCCGTCTCCGCCGCTTCGACCCAGACCCCAGGCCCGATCGTTTTCAATCCGCTCGACGCGTCGAGCGCCGCGAACCTGGCGATGCGCGTCTTTGTCGTTCCGACCGCGCCGGCCCCGATCTCCGTTCTGCTCAGCAGCCACCCGAGCGCGCCCTCGCGCGTGCTCCCGGCGAACGGCTCGTTCCCCGGTGCCAACATCGGTCCGTACACGGCCGAGGGGTTCTCGAAGGCATTCCTCAGCCCCGACGGGAGCCACTACGTCGTCTCCGTGGACACCGATCTTGCCGCGACCCAGGATCGCGTGCTGCTCACCGGCACGACGCACCCCTTCACCGTGATCGTCGGCGCCCAGGAGGGCGTCACCATGCTCGACCTGGGCGACACCGTCGGAGAGTTCGACTATGGCATGGGCGTGAACAACTCCGGCCAGTACGTCTGGTCCGCGACCGCGACCGGGGGCTCGGTGACCACCGCGATTGACGAAGTGATCGTGCGCGGCTCTGGCACGACGCAGACCGTGATCGTGCGCGAGGGCGATGCGGCGCCGGCGATCGGAGCGGGCGTGACCTACTCCGGGGCCAACAGCGCCCTGGGGATCCGTCCCAACGGGAATGTCGCGTTCTTCGCGACGCTCGCCGGGACCGGGGGCGGCACGGGCGACGACACCGCCATCTTCGACGCGAGCGGCGCCGCGGTGCTCGCCCAGGAGAGCGTGACCGTGCCAACGGGCTCGGCGGACGCGATCAAGACGTTCACCATCATCTCCTCCAGCGACGTGGGCGAGGGTTCGCTCGTCCGCGGGCCGACCGACTGGCTCTGCAACGCGTTCCTGAACAGCGCCGCCTCGAACGACGACTCGGTGATCGTGAACGGCGCGGTCGTCCTTCGCGAGGGCGACACCATCACGGGCCTGGCCAATCCAATCTCAACGATCGTCCACAGCGACTTCGCGGGGGCGGCATCTTGGATCGCGTACGGATCGTCCACCGTCGATGCCGGAGCCGACTGGGTCATCCGCAACGGCACGCTGGTCGCCAAGACCGGCAACCCGATCCACACTGGCGCCGCCGAGCATTGGTACGACGGGTTCTACGGCCCCACATTCTTCGCCGCCGTGACGAACTCTGTGGGCGACTACGTCGTCGCCGGGACCGTGGACAACGACCCGGTCTCCAACGCCGTCTGGGTGGCCAACAACCATCACATCGTGATGCGCGAGAACAACCCGATCGACATCGACGGCAACGGCGTGTTCGACGAGGACGTCTACATCTCTACCTACCGCGACGACCGCTGTTTCCTCGCCGACGACGGTTGGCTGTACTTCCACACACATCTGCGCAACGCCGCCGCGGCGTGCACGACCGGCCTTGCCGACTCGGCGCACATGTGGGCGCGGATCAACATCCACACAGGGGCGTGCTGCAACGGGTCGATCTGCACCATCGCCCCCGCCTCCGAGTGCACCGGGCCGAATCGGTCGTACGCGGGCGACACCGTCTCCTGCAACGCCCCTGGCAACAACACGACGCCCTGCTGCAAGGCCGACTTCAACCACATGGGCGGCATCGCCGTGAACGACATCTTCTCCTTCCTCTCCGCGTGGTTCGCCCATGATCCAAGCGCCGACATCAACGGCGGCGGCATCGCCGTGAACGACATCTTCTCGTTCCTCACGGCCTGGTTTGCCGGCGGCTGCTGATTCGTTCGCACAGCGCAGGGATTCTCCGAAAGGCCCGGCGGCCGAAGCGCCGGGCTTTCGTCATTCCTCGCCGCCCGAACAAGGGAGTTCCCTGATCGATCCGGGATCAGCACTGTTTCATGTTTCTATCAGTCCACGGTCATTTGGACTGGACCACTGTCTGCATGTCGTGGGAGGGGCAGCTGGATTCGTTCAGAAACATCGTGGGCGGTGGCAAGAACCGCCGCCCCAAACAGTAAAGGAGAAGGCAATGACTGCCAGAATGTCCCAGATTTGTGCGCTTCTGTGTGTGGCTGGACTCCCCATCTGCGTCGGCTGCTCGCGCGACCGCGAGTACGCGATGCAATCGGGCGAGAGTTGCAACATCACCGACCGGCCGACGATGTGCGGCAGCGAGTGGACCAGGGCGTCGCGTGAAACGACGACGACGACCGCGTGCGCTCAGCAGCAGACCTCGTCGCTTCCCGAGTACCCGCCCAACGCTCAGCCCGGCGAGTGCTACGGCAAGGTCTACGTCCCGGCCAAGTACGAGACGAAGACCGAGCGCCTCTGCACCAAGGAGGCCTGCGAGCGCCTCGAGATCGTCCCGGCCCGCTATGAGTGGGTCGAGGACCGGGTGCTCGTGAAGGAGGCTTCGACCGAGCTCCAGGAGATCCCCGCCGAGTACAAGAGCGCCGAGCGCACCATCGAAGTGAAGCCCGGCCACACCGAGTGGGTGATGGCCAACTCCGACAAGTGCCGCTCCGAGAACGGCCAGCCCGTCCGGCAGGTCTACTGCCTGGTCTCGACGCCCCCGGAGACCAAGACCGTGAACACGCAGTGCCTGGCCCGGCCGGCCTGCACGAAGGAAGTTCCCGTCGCGGCCGAGTACCAGACCATCCGTCGCCAGAAGCTGATCGCCCCGGCGACCACGATGAGGGTCACGATTCCGGCCGAGTTCGAGAACGTCGAGAAGAACATCTGCGTGGCCAGCGGCCACATGGAGTGGCAGCGCGTGATCTGCGATGCCGATGCGACGCCCGTGACCCTCAACGCGGTGAAGTCCGCGCTGATGGCCAACGGCTACAAGACCGGCCCGCTCGACGGCCAGTTGGGCAAGGACGACTGGAACTCTCTGCGTGCCTACCAGCAGAAGAAGGGCCTCGGCGTCGGCGAGCTCTCCTACGAGACGCTGAACAGCCTGCAGGTCTCCGTGCGGTAACACAACCGCCGACTTCAAACCGAACCTACACAATCCCAAGCCCCGGCCACGACCGCCGGGGCTTGTGCTTTTTGCGCCTTTCGTCGCCAACCCACGCGTACGATTGATCGCTCATTGACAACTCGGGGCCGACACTGGTGATCGACCGGGCAGGGAAGCGTCGTCGTGGCGCGCCGTGGAGCATGAGGCCACGTAAAACGCATGCACACACTTAGCTAACACAAATAGCTACGCTTTGGCGGCCTAATACAGGTTGCCCGATCCGCGCGGGATGCTCGATACCGCGCGGTTCGATGACTTCGAGCTGGTCCGCACGCGGCGCCTCCGGGCGTGCGGATGAGACAACTCCGGCGGCTGGGTGTGCGGGCATGTTGTCCGTTGCAGTCCCGCACACCGAGATCAATAGACGGAACACGCGCGTAGAGGCGGCGATGTGACTGTCCCGGCACGAGGGTTCGAATCCCTCCGGCTCCATTCCGTGTTCCGCGAAGGACCGATAAGCGTTTGCTCTTGGGTCGCACGCTTGCGAGAGCGCGGCGTCTGCGCCAAGATACAGGGCGTACCGCCCCGTTCAGGCGGTGTTTTCAACCCAATTTCGCGCGCGTAACCTCGTTGTCCGAGAATTGCTGTTCGACCGTCACGCTGAGGTCGATCTCTGGCACGCCCGACGGCGGAGTTCGACGGGCAGTTGACCGTCTGCGGATGGCCGCTTATGGTCGCCCCCCATTTTCTGTGGGGAAATTCCCTGTAGCATGTTGGCAGGAGGCCAACGACCCCAAGGCTGGGTTGGCGGTTGGGATTCGTGACGATTTCTGTTTGCGAACGCTTATTCCCGGTTGGTCCGGGTTGCAGTGGAAGAGAGCGTCGAGCGAATGCGCTCGACCTAACCAGGAGAACTCCGATGGCTCGCACGCACCTTGTCGCCGCACTGCTCCTCGTTGGAGGCATGTCGGCCAGCATGCTCGGTTGTGGTGAGGGTGGCGCGTGGGGTGGCAGCGGCATCCGCAGCTCCTACGGCAACATTGAGATCAACGACGACTGGAACAAGGCGCCCAAGCCGATGGCCGAGGCGCCCGCGCCGAAGCCCGCTCCGGCTCCCAAGCCCGTGGCCGCCAAGCCGATGGAGCAGCCCAAGCCGGCGCCCGCTCCCGCCCCGATCATGGGCAGCAACTGCATGTACCTGCCGACGGGCGAGAAGACGACCAGCGCCGTGTCGCTCTGCTGCGCCATGCCGCGCGAGGTCGTCTCGGGCGGCAACTTCACGTACAACATCGAGGTCACCAACCTCACGGGCATGACCCTGAGCAACGTGAACGTGGCCTACACGCTCGACGGGGCCAAGGTCGTTTCCAGCGAGCCGGCCATGGGCGCCAATGGGTTCCCCGTTGGCGAGCTAGGCCCGAAGGCCTCCAAGACCATCAAGGTCACGGCCACCGCGGGCGCCGTCGGCACCGCCAAGGGGTGCATGACCGCCACCTGGATGAACGCCCTGTGCTGCGCGACCAACGTCGTCCAGCCCGCCCTCAAGCTCACCAAGGACGTCACGCCCAAGGAGACCTCGACCTGCGGCAACGTGACCTACACCCTCACCGTCACCAACACGGGCACGGGCGGGGCCACGGGCGTCATGATCAAGGACGACCTGCCCAGCGGCGTGACGTCTGACGGCAAGTCCGCCATGTCGTGGGACATCGGCGCCCTCGGCGCCGGCCAGAGCCAGACCCGCACCTTCGTCGCTCGCGCAGGCAAGACCGGCGCGTTCGTCAACCACGCCCAGGCAACCGCTGAGGGCGGCCTCTCGGCCACCAGCAACGACGTGACCGTCACGATCAAGAACGCGGCCCTCACGCTCACCAAGGCCTGCCCGAACAAGGTCTACCTCGGCAAGCCCTCGGTCTTCAAGCTCACGGTCGCCAACAAGGGTGATGCCCCGGCCATGAACACCATGGTCGAGGACATGCTCCCCGCCGGACTGACCTTCTCGTCGGCCTCCGACGGCGGCGTCCACAGTGGCGGCAGGGTCTCCTGGAACCTCGGCTCGATCGCTCCCGGCGCCAGCCGCGAGCTGACAGTCACCTGCTCCGGCGGCATGCTGGGCAAGATCGAGAACAAGGCGTCGGCCCGTTGCGACTGCGGCGAGGCGGTCACCGCCACCTGCTCCTCGACGCTCGAGGGCGTGCCGGACATCGGCACCAGCGTGATCGATGACACGGGCGTCGTGCCCATGGGCAACGAGCACATCTTCCACTACCGCGTGCGCAACCAGGGCCAGATCGACCTGACCAATGTCCAGATGGTCGCCGATCTGGACACCGGCCTGGACTTCAAGCGCAGCACGTTCGCGGGCGCTTCTGCTGCGGGCCAGAAGGTCACCTTCAAGGTCGGCACGCTCAAGGTCGGACAGGAAGTGCTGATCGACGTCATCGTTACGGGCAGCAAGACCGGCGAGCTGGTCATCCGCACGACGACCACGGCCGACGGCACCCGCGAGGTCCGCAACGACGAGCAGGTCAACTACGTCGAGCGGTAAGCCGCACGACACGCCATTGAATCCCCAACTGCCGTGCCCATCCGGGTACGGCAGTTTTCTTTTTGCCCCGATTGCACCGGCAGAAGTCCGCAGTTCGGGGGAATCCTGTAGACTTGATGCTCGGCCGGGCCTCGGCCGCTTCAGGAGGGCTCGCTCATGGGAATGGTGAAGGAGTTCAAAGAGTTCGCGCTCAAGGGCAACGTGCTCGACCTAGCCGTGGGCGTGATCGTCGCGGGCGCATTCGGTGCCATTGTCGGCTCGCTGATCAAAGACATCATCATGCCGGTGGTCAGCATCCCCGGGAATGTCGATTTCAGCAATCTCTACATCGGGCTAACTCCAAAGACGGTGGACGCGATCCACGCTGCGACCAAAGTTGTGGATGGGAAGTCCATCGCCCCGACGCTGGAACAGGCACGGGCCATTGGCCCGGTTATGGCCTACGGCAACTTCATTACCGTGGTGATCAACTTCATCATCCTGGCGTTCATCATCTTTCTGGTGGTGAAGGCCTTCAACCATGCCAAGAAGCGATTCGAGACGGAGAAGCCGGCTGCTGCGCCCGCCGGGCCGACGCCGGAACAGAAGCTGCTCATGGAGATCCGTGACCTGCTGGCCCAGCGCCGCTGAGCAGGACGCGAGCACCCAGAAACGTGAAGAGCCCGGGACGTGGTCCCGAGCCCTCTTGGATGTGCTTTGGTTATGCGGACGCTTATCAGCGGGATTTGGAGTCAATCGTCTCCATCGCGGAGATCGTGTCGTCGGCCGGGGCGCTGTCGCACAGGCGCGTGCGGTCCACCAGCTTGCCCGAGCCCACCGGCTGGGCGGGGCGGACGTCGATCACGACCATCTCGCCCGTCTTGAGGATCAGTTCCTGCGGCGGGAGTCCGGAGCAGAGGACGCTGATCAGCTCGCCGAGCTGGGGGTTGTGCCCCACGACCATCAGGGCCTTCTCCTGACCGTGCTGCTGGATGATCTCGAGCACCTCGGAGACCTCGTGATCGACCTCCAGCCGGACGTCCGTCGTCAGGTTGCACGACATGGTCTGCTGGATGATGTGGGCGGTCTGGAGCGAGCGGGGGTAGCGGCTGGCGATGATGGCCCCGATGGGGCGGCCGTCCTTGACGAGCCTGCCCGCGAGGAACCTGGCCTGGGTCTGGCCGCGGGGCGTGAGTTCGCGTCCGAAGTCGCCGTTTGAACAGGCGTCGGCGTCCGTTGCCTTGCCGTGCCTGACGATGAAGAGCCGCATGGGAGCCTGCCTCGCTGGGGATTACCGAGAGTCGCTTATCGTCTATTCGTCGCCAGACGACGAGGCGTTTCCCCCATGGGTACGCGCCGACGAGAATCGGAGGCCGCAGTCGCGAGCGCAAGGGCATGTCCCTGCGGGCCTTGGATACACGCGCGGGGACGCGTCCGGGAGACCCTTGAGAAGGCCGATTTGCGCACTTGGTGACCGCGTGAAAACTGGTTCTCGGACCAGCGCCCTGGGCATCACGTGCCGCGGATGTTGCCGAACAGCTCGATGTGCAGGCGGGGGCAATAGCGGAATCCGCGAGCAACACAGGCGTCCGCGATCAGCTTTTTCAGCGGTGCGGCGGGGGGCGCCACTCCCTCGGGCATGAGGAGCACATCCGGCGGCGTCCAGCCGCGCAGCATCTCGAGCAAGGAGCCCACCTCGGCGAGGTCCTGCTCGCCCGAAATCACGAACTTCAGCTGGAAGTCGGGGAATCGATCGATCAGCGTCTGGACTACCGGCAGGTTGAGCCGGCGCGACTCGTGCCGCCGGGCCCACGCGCCGTCCGGATCACGCGGATCGTTGCGCGGCGTGGAGTTCGCCAGCTTCGGGCTGATCGACATCAGATTGCACGTCAGCGGCCAGGCGTCCTCGTCGGGGATGACGGTTCCCGCGGTCTCGATCGTGATGTGCATCCCCGCACCGCCCCGGTCGCGCGGCGCCGCAAGGCGGGATGACAGCTCGCGGATCGGCCCGAAGAGCATGGGCTCGCCGCCGGTGAGCACGGCGTGCGCGACGCCCGAATCGCGAGCCAGCCCGGCCAGTTCGTCGATCGATCGCGCCCCGCCGTCGGGCTCCCAGCTTGCGTAAGGAGTGTCGCACCACGTGCACCGCAGGTTGCACCCCGACACCCGAACGAAAAAGCTCGGCACACCCGCGAGCTTCCCTTCGCCCTGGATCGAGACAAACGTTTCCGAGATCGGGAGCATCGAAGGCGAGGCCGTGTCGGCCTTCGGCTTGCCTTGCTCGATTGTGGGCAACCGATGGGCCATGCCCCATCGTACGCGCCGGACGCTGATTCCACCGGGATTCAGGCGGCTTTCGCGTGCTCGTCGGGCTTCGAGTCGGCGGGCGCGACCTCGGTCTTGGGCGATAGGCGTGCGTTGCGGCAGGTCGACACGAACGTGTTCAGCGCCACGATGGACCGGTCGAGTGACTTGGTCGAGTCGAGCGTCACCACCAGGTCCGTCGCGAGCTTGGCGAGCGACGCGAAGCCCAGCGACGTCGCGGGCCCGCCCAGGCGCAGGCACTGCTTGCGGATGCCGACCAGGTCCGCGGTTTTGGCGAGGCTCTCGATCTGGTCGGCCGCGCTGCGTAGGTCGTTGATGAAGTCCTCGGCCAGGTCGCGCATCGGCGACTGGTCGGAGAGGGTGGAGTAGCAGGCGCTGGAGGCGTCGGCCTTGTCGCCGCTGATCAGGGTGAACTCGGCCACGGCCCGTAGGAGCAGGTCCTGCTTGAGGGGCTTGGCGAGGAAGGCGTCGGCCTCGGCCCGGCGGATGCGCGCCAGGCCCGCCTCGGACGTGTCGGCCGACATCAGGATGATCGGGGCTCGCACGCCGCACTTGCGGGCTTCTTTGACGAAGTCCGCCCCCTCGCCCTTCTCGAACACGTCGTCGCAGAGGATGAGCGCGACACCCTGGCGGGCGTGCTCCAGGCCTTCCTCGATGGTCTTGGCCACGACGATCTCGACGGAGGTCTCGCGGAGCATCGAGGTCACGCACGCCTGCTCGATGCGATATTCCGCGACGACCAGCAGCGTGCCCTTGAGCTGGGCCGGGTCCACGACCTCGCAGGTGAACGTCTGCATCAGCGGGTCGAGCGACAGGAAGTCGCGGATGTTGATCGGCTCGTTGAAGCGCACGCCCACGTCGTGCACGTGGCGTGTCACGTGGCGGCAGCGCACGACCCGCGCCGGCACCTTGACGACCGCCTTGTTCTGGTGCGCCAGCGTCAGCACCACGGAGGTGCCGACGTGGATGTACGCCGAGTGCAGGAAGCCCAGCCCCGTGCGCGAGAGGTTGCGGCAGGCGACATTGATGTGCGTCTGGCCGCCGCCGGGCTGGACGATGTCGACGCCAACGCTGTCGTGGCGGAACTCGAGGCGGGCGGATTGACGCCGGTGGTTGGCGCCCGTCCCGCTCGACGCGTCGAGGTGGTTCAGGATGGCGTCGAGCTCGTTGCCCGTGAGGCCGAGGGTATTCGAGCGGCCCTTCTGCGTGCCCGCGGGTTGGCCTTTGCCCGAGGAGGGTGCGGGGTGGGCTGGGGTCTTCGACATCGGACGGCAACTCCCAACGGAAGCGGTCGGTCGGGCGGGAGAACGGGGGATGGGATGCGGAATGGTGAAGGCGGCGGGCAACCAGGGCCCACGCTGCTCATCGGCACGAGCACGGGGGTGCTGATGCGCCGGCGGGGCGGCGGCGTTGGCGCGGGGGTGTTCCGAACGTCTGGGGCGCGCGGGGTGGGCGCCCTCGCGTCCCATAAGGCGGCGCGACCGCAGTGGTCGGCCACCCTCGGCCACGCGCTTACACGTCGAGGTTCTTGACCTCGAGGGCGTGCTCCTCAATGAAGCGGCGCCGGTCCTCGACCTCCTCGCCCATGAGGATCGAGAAGAGCGTGCTGGCCTCGGCCGCGCCGTCCCAGGAGACGCGCATCAGCGTGCGCTTGGAGATGTCCATCGTGGTCTCCCAGAGTTGCTCGGCGTCCATCTCGCCGAGGCCCTTGAAGCGCTTAATCTCAAGGCCGCGGCGACCGACCTCGTGCAGCGTGTCGAGAATCGCGGGGACGTTGGGGACCTCAAGGACCTTCTGGTTCGAGGCGATCTTGACCGAGGAGACGCGTTCCTCGTCCGCGGCGCCATCGCCGGCCTCTGGACTCTCCGCGCTTGCCGCGGCGTGCTCCTCCACGCCCGCGCCCGCCTTGAGCTCCCACGCGTACTTCGTCGGCAGCTTGTCGCCGGCGACGGACTCCTCCTGCACCAGCGCGTAGTCGGTGACGGACACGCCCTGGCGAGTGAGCAGCTCGAACACGCGCTCCAGCTCGCGGTTCTCGTGCAGCTCGCGCAGTTGGGCCATGTGACGGCGCATGGCCGCGGTCTGCTCCGGCGCTTCGGCCGCCCCAGCTTCGTCGTTCATCTCCTCGACGCGCAGGTCGTGCTTGGCCGCGATCTCGCGGGCCTGCGTCTCGCTCCAGGCCCACGCCTCGCCGCCGGTCCACACCAGGCGATGTGTGGGGAGGCGGTTGGACTTGCCGGGATCGCCGGCCCGCGCGCCCAGCAGATCGGGGAACTTCACGCCGCGGCGCTCGGCGACCTCGACGAGCTCACGCAGGCGCCGGAGCACGCGGATCAGGCGCTGCAGCTCCTCGCCCTCGATGCGCCGGGCCACAATCGGCTGGCGGGTCTTGTCGTCGATCACGACCGTCGAGTGCTCCGCGGCGTCGGTCTTGCGCACCACGAGCGCGGCCCGCTGCAGACCCACCTCGGTCAGCATGTCGTACAGGCGAGCGTTCGAGACGACGTACTCGATCTTCTTGCTCTTGCCGCTCCCCCACGCCAGTTGGTACAGCGGGGCCTGGGCGATGAACACCTTGCCGCGACGGATCAGCTCGGGCATCTGCCGGAAGAAGAACGTGAGCAGGAGCGTCCGGATGTGCGAGCCGTCGACGTCGGCGTCGGTCATGATGATGACCCGCCCGTAGCGCAGCTTCGCGATGTCGAACTCCTCGCCGATGCCGCACTTGAGGGCGGAGATCAGCGTGCGGACCTCCTCGAAGCCGAGCACCTTGTCGAGGCGGGCCTTCTCGACGTTGATGATCTTGCCCTTCAGCGGCAGGATGGCCTGCGTCTCGACGTCGCGCCCCTGCGTGGCGCTCCCGCCGGCCGAATCACCCTCGACGATGAAGATCTCGGAGCGTTCGATGTCCTTGGTCTTGCAGTCCCGCAGCTTGTGCGGCATGGAGCCCGAGTCGAGCCCGGACTTGCGGCGCGTGAGCTCGCGGGCCTTGCGGGCCGCCTCGCGGGCCTGTGCCGCGACGATGCCCTTCAGCACAAGGCGCTTGGCCTCGGCCGGGTTCTCCTCGAGCCATGCGTCCAACGCTTCGCCCACCGCCGCGGAGACGAACGCCTCGATCTCCGGATTGAGGAGTTTTTCCTTGGGCTGGTTGTTGAACGTGGGATTCTGGAGTTTGACGGAGACGATGCCGACGAGCCCCTCGCGCAGGTCCTCGCCCGTGGGGACGGGGTCCTTCTCCTTGAGGATGCCCGACTTCTTGGCATAGGCGTTGAGCGTGCGCGTGAGGGCGACCTTGAAGCCGCCCGCGTGCGTGCCGCCATCGACGTTGTTGATGTTGTTGGCGAACGAGAGGAGAGTCTCGTTGTACCCGTCGTGGTACTGCAGCGCGACCTCGCAGAAGAGGTTCTGCTCCTTGTCCTCCTTCTTGACGTGCACGGGGGCGGAGACCGGAGTCTTGCCGGCCATCAGGTGCTGGACGTATTCCAACAGGCCGACCTCGGCCTTGAACGTGTCGTGCTTGATGCGCCCGTCGGGCCCGACGCGTTCATCGCGCAGGCGGATGGTGACGCCGGGATTCAGGTACGACAGCTCGCGCAGGCGCGCAACGAGGATGTTGTAGTCGAAGGTGGTGTCGGGGAAGAGCTCCGAGTCGGGCATGAACGTGACCTTCGTGCCGGTCCGGAAGACTCCCGCGGGGCCCGAGCCCTTCTCGATCGTGCCGGCGCTCGCCCCGCCGCTGGGCAGGTTGCCGACGGTGTGCAGCGGCGTGGTGGTCCGGCCGCGCTCGAAGCCGATGGAGTAGATCTTGCTGTCGCGGTACACCTCGCAATCGAGCCACTCGCTCAGGGCGTTGACGCACGAGACGCCGACGCCGTGCAGGCCGCCGGAGACCTTGTACGCCGAGCCCTCCTCGCCGAACTTGCCGCCGGCGTGCAGGACGGTGAGCACGATCTCGACCGCGGGCTTGCCGTCATACGCAGGGTTCTCGTGCTTCTTGGGCTGGATCGGGATGCCGCGCCCGTTGTCGAGCACGCAGCAGGAGCCGTCGGCGTTGATGGTGACGGAGACCGTGTCCGCGAAGCCGGCCATCGCCTCGTCGATGGAGTTGTCCACGACCTCGTAGACCAGGTGGTGAAGGGCGCGGATGTCCGTGCCGCCGATGTACATGCCCGGGCGGAGGCGCACCGCCTCGAGCCCCTCGAGGATCTTGATCTGATCCTCGGAGTAGTTCGAGTTGGGCTGGTTGGCGGGATTAGTCGTGTCGGCCATGGACGGAGTCTCCAACGAACCCCAAGCGTGAGCGCGGGGCCGCGACTGCAGATATGTCAATTTCGGGAGGCTCGAGCCGGGGCCGGGGTGAGCGGGGCCGGGTCGTGCCGAACGACGAATAATAGGTTCGTTCATCGGCCTGGACCTGTCTGGAGAGCCCGTTTTTCGAGCCGTTTTCCGCCTCGGAGATCATCCTTGGAAGCCCCCAGCGCAGCAGCGAGCTCTCCTGGCACATCGGTGGTCTCGGGTCCCGAAACGGTGCTCTTCTGCGATGTCAAGATGAAAGCCGACGGCGGCTACCACGCCCGGCGCGTGAAGGTCGCCGGGGTCATGTTCATCCTCGTGATCTCGTTCCTGGGGCTCGCGTTCCTCCTGTCGCGGTTCATGCCGGGCCACTACTCGGCCGTGCTGGCCGGTGGCGTAGTCCTGGCCGGCCTGATTGCCTGGGTGATCCTCAAGCGCTCCGGGGGCCCTCCCAAGGAGACGATCCTCGCCGCGATGCGCCCGCTCGATTCATCCGCGCGTGTGCGCTGTCATGGCAAGCCCGTCTTCATCGGGCGCATCCTCGCGCGGGAGCCGATCGGCGACACGATGTTTGAGCCGTGTGTGTTCCGAGGCACCGGCGCGACGCCCGCCACGGGGCAGCGCAAAGTTGTCAGCTTCGCCGCGGGAATTCTCCTGGGAGTGGGCCTCATCTACGCACAGATCCACTACTGGCACCGCGTGCAAGGTGCCTACCTCGACGTCCTCCTCGCCATCGGCGCCGGTATCGCCGTCGGGGCCTGGGTCTTTCCCACGTACCTGCGCGTCGTGCCCGGCCGGATCGACATCATGGAGTGCGGCCTGCTCGGCCGGCGCATCCTCAGCGTCGATCGCATCGATCTGCGCTCCCAGCCTGTCGTGGTGGACCTCAACAGGCAGGTGGTCCGCATCGGCCCCGACCCCACCCCGCGCACTATCGCGTTCGGCGCCGTCTGGGACAACTGGGGCTTCGCGCACGCCGTGCTCATGGGCGCGGTCAGCACGGCCACGCCGCCGCCGCTGCCCGATGATGCGCTGGTGGGATAGATGCGTCCGCGATCGCGTGCGTCAGTGGCACCCCGCGAACCACGCCCCGAGAAACGCGAAGATGTCGGTAACTCCGACCTGCCCGTCGTGGTTGAAGTCGGCCGAGGCGTTGTGCGCGAACCAGGCGCTCAGGAACGCGAAGATGTCGGCGATGTCCACGCCGTTCATGTGGTTGAAATCGGCGGGGCAGCAGGTCGTGGCGGTGCAGGTGTGAACGGCGCCGTTGAACGAGCCCGTGCAGGACGGAGCGCACTCGATCGTGCACGCCGCGCCGTGGCAGCACGCGACCAGCCCGGCGGATGTGCACGCGTTGCAGGGCGAGCAGGTGGTGCCGTTGCCCCGGTACGAGCCGTCGTCGCTGGTGCAGATGTCGTGCCCGGCCCTCAGGATGCACCCGGTCCCACTCGATGTGGAAATGCAGCACGCCCCCACGCACGCTCCGGAACCGCAGGGCGTGCCCGCACCGCTGAAGACCCTGTTCGGGCCGGTGCACTCGGGCGCGGTGGTGAGCGTGCAGGAGGACACCCCATTCAAGCAGCAAGCGCCGACGAGCGCGGCACAGGGGTCCGGAGAGCAGGCCAGCACGCCCCGGGTGAATGCGCCGGTGCAGGAGCCCACGCACTCGATGCTGCAGGCCGTGGAGCGGCAGCAGGCGCCGAACCCCGGGAGGGCGCACGGGGAGCACGGCGAGCACGTGCTCCCATTGCCGTGATAGAAACCCTCGTCGCTCATGCAGTTCTGTTGCCCGGCGGTCAGCGAGCAAGAGACGCCCGGGTACTGATTCGTGTCCCTGCAGCAGGCCCCCACGCACGCTCCCGGCGAGCAGGAAGAACCCGCTCCGGCGAACGTGACAAAGAGGCCCTCGCACTCGACCCTCAATGACACCGTGCAAGTAGACGAGTTGTTCGCGCAACAGGCCCCGGTGAGCGCCGCACAAGGGCTCGGCGAGCAGGCGGTGTGGGGCACGAAGGAACCCGCATCGCAGTTCGACGGGAACGTGAGCGCGCACGTGGTGCCCATGGCATGGCAGCACGCCCCGGCCATACCGGGGCATGGGTCGGGTGCGCACGAGGCCCCGGACCCGGCGAACGTGCCATTGCCCTGGGTGCACATCGACGGGCTCGTGACGGTGCACGCGATGGTGGTGTTGTTGCAGCAGGCGCCGATGCAGAAGTTGGGAGAGCAGCCCGAGCCGACCCCGCGGAACACATCGCCGCCGAGCGCGCCGCAGCCTTGCAGGTCGGCGATGCGGCAGGTCCCGTCGGCTAGGCAGCACGCCCCGAACCTGGCCGCGCACTGGTCGGGCGAGCACGACGTGCCGTTCCCCAGGTACGCGCCGTTGCAGTTGCCTGAGCCGACCACGTGCGCACACGCGCCGCTGGGGAATGTGCAGCAGCCGCCCGAGACGCCGATGCACGGGTCGGGCGAGCACACCGAGAGGTACCCCTGGAACGATCCTCCGCCCGCGACGTTTCCGCACAGGATGTGCGTGGAGATCGTGCACGAGCCGGTGGTGTTGGCGCAGCACGCCCCGGCGCAGGGGTTGGGCGAGCACGAGGTGCCGATGTTGCCGAAAATGGCGTCCGCGCCCGTGCAGGCCGAGTTGGAAGTCAACTGGCATTGCGTGCCTTGCGAGGCGTGGCAGCACGAGCCGAGGCAGGGGTTGGCCGTGCACGAACTCCCGGCCCCGCCGAAGAACTGGCCCCCTGTGCACCCGGCCGCGAGCCTTGACTGGCAAGCACCGGTGCCCGTGTCGCAGCAGGCCCCGACCAGTGCCGGGCAGGGATTGTTGGGGGAGCAAGACGACCCGCTGACGAAGGTCCCGCCGCTCTGGAAGCACTGGGAAGATGTGAGCAGCTGGCACGCCGCCGTGGTGTTGTTGCAGCACGCGCCGACCTGGGCGATCGCGCTCCGCGCTGGCGCAAGCAAGGCGAGCATGAGCGCGAGCATCAGAACACGCAGGTGCGGGTGCGGCCGATTCATGGACACCCCGCGAACCAGGCCGCTAGAAACGCAAAGATGTCCGCAACGTTGAACTGCCCGTCGTGGTTGAAGTCGGCCGAGGAGTTGTGCGCGAACCAGGCGCTCAGGAACGCGAAGATGTCGGGGATGTTCACACCTCCCGCTCCGTCGAAGTTCGCCGGGCAGCAGGCGGTGGGGTTCGCGGCGGTCCCGCACGCGATCCCCGCGCCCTGAAAGAAGCCCGCGCCGCTCAGGCAGCACGCGTGCGGCTCGAACGTGCACGCCGTGCCGCGGCAGCACGCGCCGCCGGGATCGGGAGGGGGGCAGGGGTTGCAGGGCGAGCAGGCTGTTGTGTCGCCCAGGTACCCGCCGGCGGTGCACGAACCGCGAGCGGTGATCGTGCAGGTCGTCCCCGATCCGCAGCACGCGCCGACGCACGGATTGGGCGAGCAGGTCGTCCCTGCGCCCTTGAACTGCCCGCTGCACGCGCTCGACACAGTGACACCGCAGATGACCCCGTTCGTGCAGCACGCGCCCATAAGCGCGTTGCAGGCCGCGGTCGGACAGGTTGTGGCATCGCCCAGGAAAGTTCCCCCGCTGGTGCAGGCGCTGGGCGCACGCACATCGCAGACAGATCCCTGGTTGCAGCACGCACCGGCGCACGGGTTCGGACTGCACGTCGTTCCGGCGCCCTTGAATGTCCCTACGCAGGTGCTGGAAACATTGGGGCCGCAGCTTCCGGATGTCCCGGTGCAGCACGCGCCCATGAGCGCGGTGCAGGCCGCGGCCGGACAGGTGGTGCCGTCCCCCTGATAGTCTCCAGGGCCGCAGGTACTGGGGGTCTTGAGCGTGCAGACGCTCCCTTCATTGCAGCAGGCCCCGGCGCACGGGTTGGGGCTGCACACGGTCCCGGGGCCCCTGAAGATATCGTGGCACGTGCTCGAAACGGCGACGGTGCAATCGATGAACGACGATCGGCAGCACGCCCCCATCATCGCGGTGCAGGGCGCGGCCGGACAGGTCGTGCCGTCCCCCAGGTAGGTCCCTCCAAAGGAGCAGAGACCGGCGCTGTGCACCTCGCACACGTATCCGTTGTTACAACACGCGCCGGCGCAGAAGTTCGGAGAGCATGACTGCCCATAGCCTCGAAAGAAGTGCGAACAATCGCCGGGGGAGGTCACTTGGCATCCCCCGAAGGTGTCGAAGCAGCAGGCGCCGGTGCACGGGATGGGCGAGCACGACGAGCCCGCGCCGTAGAACGTCTGCGTCGCGGAGGCGCAGCCGCCGGCGAGCGAGGCCTGGCAGGCGCCCGTGTTCGTGGTGCAGCACGCGCCCGCGAGCGAAGTGCACGTGGTGGGCGAGCAAGGAGTGCCGAGCCCCAGAAAGGTGCTCGAGTTACCGCAGGCCCCGGGCGTCACGGTGGTGCACTGGAACGTCGTGTTGTTGCAGCAGGCCCCCAGCGTCGCGCCGCCGCAGATGTTGCCCGAGCAGTTCGTGCCTGCGCCCTGCCAGTCGCCGCCGACGCCATTGCAGGCCGAGAGTGTTCTGAGCGTGCAGTTCGTGCCGTCGCAGCAGGCGCCCACCTGAGCGAACGTGGGCGAAGCGAGCACAACGACGATCAGGGCGGCCGCCATCCGGGCGGCGCAGCGAACCGGCCTCATGGAGCGGACGATCGTCATGGGCACCCCGCGAACCACGCGGACCATCGGCGCCTCCTGCTCGCGCGTGCGCGCGTTCGTGGAGCGTTGCGGCTCTAGAAGGAGAATACCGCTCGGAGCCTCGGATGCACGTGAAAACGGTCCGCCCGCGTCGAATCACTCGCGGGGTTGGGTCACGCCGAGTTCTTCCTCGGAGGTGTGGACCTCGTCGATGTCACCGACCCGATGGGGCGTCTTGGCCCGCACCACGATCCGCGGCTCCTGATCCGAAACCGGCTTGGCCGCCATGCCGGGCGATCGCTTCTCGCCGCTCCCCGCGTGCAGGCTGCGCTCGTGGACGGCCGCGTTGCGCCCGTCGTCGGTCACGCGGTAGGTCATGCCGATCGTCGTCTCCGGCTCGCCCAGCAGCAGCCGATTCGCGAGTTCCACGCCCTGCATCAGCGTGTGGTCCGTGTTGGAAACCTCGTACTTCCACATGCCGAAGCGCCCGCGGCTGTAGACGTCGCGTTCCTCCAGCCACGGGATCACCTCGCCGAGGATCTCGTCGCGCGCCACCGTCGGGGTCGGGTACGCATAGTCGGCGTAGTAGCACCAGCGGCTGACGATGTTCGCTCGCTCGCCCGGCCGCAGCATGCCCGCGTTCTCAAGGCCCGTGATGCACTCGTCGATCACGGCGTCGTTGTTCGTTCCCTCGCGCCCCGGCGTCGGCTTGAACGTGCTCTCGCTCACCTCGCACAGGAGCGAGTAGTAGTTGGCCTTGTCCGGGGTCATGTGGGGCGAGTAGTTCGACAAGTACGTCACGCGATAGAACGGGCAGTTGTCTTCAGGGAAGTACATCCACGACTTGGTGTCGGGCGTCCCCGCGCCCGGCGCTCGGCTCTTCAGGCCGATGCCGACCATGTATCCGGCGGAGTGACGCAGCCGAGCGCCGGTCTCGCCGATCTGACGCAGCTCCGGGCTCTGTTCGCTCTCGTCTCGCAACACATCGCGACACAGTACATCCAGCGGCATCGCGCTCACGAGCACGTCGTACGCCTCGCTCGTCCCATCCACGAAACGAACCACCTTCGCGTCGATGTCGATCGTCGATACGCGCTTGTTCAGGTGCACGTGCCCCTTCACCCCATCACCCCATCTCCCCATCTCCCCATCATCCGCAAACCCCAGCGCCGGCCCAAACCGCCTGTAGAACTCCCCCGTCCCGCCGCGAAGCGGGAACTTGAACTGGTTGTTCGGTCCCCACCCGAAGTCGTCCTGCTGCAGCAGGATGTTCTTGAGCGCCCGCTCGATGTCGATCACGGCCACCCGCTCTCCGATCCACGTCTTGTTCATCATCTCAGGCGGATGCGCCCAGACCTTGAAGTTGTACGGACGCATGAAGTGCTTCGCGATGCCCTCGCCGAAGACCGCGTCGATGAACTCGCCAAAGTTGCGGGCCGCCGCAGGCGAAACGACCTTGCCCTTGCCGCTCTGGGCCCGGATCAACCCCGCCATGCAGTCGTACGCCGCGTCCTTGGGCAGGTAGCGGATGTTGTTCTGGAACGGGTACGGCACCCACGTGTCAAACATCCGCACCCACGACTCGCGGTTGTTGAGCGTGAACTCGTCGCCCATCAAACGCTCGAAGCACTTGTCGTAGTACGCGTAGTGGCTGAACATCACGTGCCCGCCGATGTCCCACGTGAAGCCCTGCGGGTCCGTGAACGAGTGCGCGAGGCCGCCGACGTAGGGATGGCGCTCGAACACCTTGAAGGTCGTGTACCCGAGTTCCTTGAGGCGGTAGGCGCAGCCCAATCCCGTGGGCCCCGCGCCGATGATGACGACTCGTGCGTTCTCGCTCATGGCAGACTTGGGCCTCCATGCCCGCGGCAATGCCGGATCGAACCAACCACTCACTCAGGGGGCGAAGAATAGCGTCCAACTCTCTGTCCGCCCGGGAGTTCCGGCGAGCGTGCCCCCCGTTTCCAAGGGATCGGTCGACCAGTTTTCACGCCCCTATTTCAAGGATCCGCAAAGCAGGAGCCGACGAAACCCCCAGATGAGGTAATATTTCCTGAGGCGACTCTACCAAGTTTCAGGGACTCGACCGACCAGATGGCAATGTCTAATAGGGAAACCTTCCACCCGAGTCCGGCGGGCATGCCTGCCACCGGTTCCGGTGCCTACTCTCAGCGGGCGAGAGTGGTTCTCCCTTGTTCCGAAGCACAAGGGGCGACGGCCATGGAGGGCCGGCCTTTGGTTTCCAGATCGATCCACTCCGGGCTTACGCGCCGGCACATGGAGGATGGCCGCTCATGACCAGCATCGCACGCGACGGCGCCCCCCCCCAGGCCCTCAAGTCGGTGGTCAAGGTCGCGGAGAACATCTGCAACCTCCCCGCTGTCGCCACCCAGGATTGGTGTGACCGGGCCGCCGCGGCTCTGCTCCCCATCGCCCAGCCGGCGGTGGCGGTCAGCATGATCGGGCAGATCGACGATCGGGGGGTGATCATTCGCCAGGAAGCAACCGGAGTCGCGGGCGTGTACATCGCCGACGTGACCACCAACATCGGGCGGGCGCACTCGACGCCCAGCGCGATCACCATCGACCCCAACGACGCCAACCTCGTGCAGGTGCGCACGAATCTGGCCCAGGCGCGCGACCTGCACTGGTCGCCCGGGCACCTGCCGCTGGGCGCGATCAAGGCCGGGAGCGCCGACAAGTTCGGCATCAGCCTGCTGGACTCGAACAACGCGGTGGTGAAGCGATGGAGCGCGTACCGGCTGCAAGGGTTGCTGCTCGGGGCGGCCGCGATCGGGCCGGCCGGGCGCGTGATCGCGATCGAGATGGCCAGTTCCAATGTCGCTCTGGGCGAGAACGAGGCGGCGGCGCTGGAGGCCGTCCTGGGACTGTTGGCCCGGCGCGCGGTGATGGCGATCGGGACCGACCCGAGCGAGGCCGCGGCGTGGCTGACGGCCCGCGAGCAGATCATCCTGCAGCACCTCCTGCTCGGCAAGAGCGTGCGGGAGATCGCCGAGGAACTGGGTCGCAGCCCGCACACGGTGCACGACCATGTCAAGAGCCTGCACCGCAAGCTCGGGGCTTCGAGCCGCGGCGAGCTGGTCGCGCGGGCGCTGGGCTACGGCGAGATGATGAGCCTCAAGTCTCCCGAGGCCGGTGCGGAAGCGCCGGCGCCGGCGCACGCGCAGCCGACGATCCACGTGCGGCCGACCAAGCCGACGGGTCAGACGGCGTAACGAATCTGCGGGGTATGGCAACGAGCGCACGATCGGATTGATCGAGGTATGCTGTGCGCGCATGTTGAGCGGCCGGGCCATCCTGTTGTCGGGCGCCCTTCTCCTCGGGGGGTGCGCGAACCAGCCGCGCGCGAGCGACGCCGGGGGCATGACCGGCGCGCCGGCGGGAGCGTTCCACGTGCGGGCGGGCGAGTATGTGACGGCGTTCGATCGAACGCGTGACCGCCTGCGGGACCTGGGATTCCTGCTCGAGCGCGTGGATGCGCAGGCGGGCGTGATCTCGACGCAGCCCAAGGGCACGGGCGGGTTCGCGACGCCGTGGGACCGCGAGCAATCCGGGCTCAACGAAGAGTTCGAGGACATGTTCCAGCGCCACCGGCGGGTGGTGCGCGTCGAGTTCACGCCGGCGGGGGTTGCGCCCAACCCGGCCGATTTGCGCGACCTGCGGGCGGAGAAGGGCCCGATCGACGCCCAGATCACCGCCACCGTCTACCGCTGGAACCAGCCCGGCTGGCGCCTCAACACGCTGGCGATCCTGGACAGCTCGCACACGCACGACCCGGCGCTCGACGAGCGCGGCATGAGCTCGTACAGCGTTGCGGTCAGGCAGGACACCCCGCTCGCCGCGTGGATCGCGGAGCGCGTGCGCCTCGAGCTGGATAAGCCGCAGGCCTCGAAGTAGGCGTGTCGAGCGAGCCGCTTATTTGTTCGGCTCGGGCGACTTGTCGTCGACATTCGCGCGGGGCGCCATCGGCTTCTCGACGACGCGCTGCTTCACGCTGACGAGATCGACGTCGTACACGAGCGTCGAGTTCGCCGGGATCACGACGTTGCCCGCCTCGTCCTTCTTCTCTTCTTTGCCGAAGCCCTTCTGCGCCGGGACGATGATGCGGCGCATCCCGCCCGCCTTCATCCCGATCATGCCCTCGCCCATGACCATGTTCTCGTCGAGCGGATTCGTGTCGGGCTCGCCCTGCTCCCACGTCGAGTAGACCTTCTTCCAGCCGTCCTTGACGCGCAGCACGTAGTGGGTCGTGACGAGCGCCTTCGGGAGCGTCGGAACGCCCTCGCCATCCTTGAACTCCAACACGGTCAGGCCGCTGGGCGTCGTGAACTCGCGCAGCGGCTTGGCGTCCTGCGCGAGATCCGTGTGCGGGATCGGCGGCTTGGCCTTCTCGTCCGGCTTTGCGTTGGGATCGGGCTTGGTCGCGTCGGCGGCCTTCGGCGGGTCCTTCGGAGACTCGGGCGTCGTTGGCTTCGGCGGTGTTGCGCCAGGGTTCGGCGCGGGCACCGCGGGCGTCGGCGGCTTTTGCGGCTTGCTGCGCTCGCACCCGTAGACAAACAGCCCCCCGGCCGCCATGAGGGCGATGCCGATGCCAACCCAGCGCAGGTGTTTGGCCGACATGCGAGGCCGAGCCGGCTTGCCTGGGATCGCAGCCGGGACTGTTGGGCTCGCGACGGGGGTCGCGGCTGTGGCTGCAGCGGGGAAGGCCGGGGTGGGGGGAGTAGGGGTCGGGGTGGGGTCGGACATGGGGGCCTCCGTGGGTCGAGACTGCACGACGTAGATCGGACGCGGACCGGACGGTGGTGGAGCGCGGCCTGCGGAGATGCGCGGCATGTTCCCTAAACTGGTCGCGTGCCCGCACAAACCGCTCAGACGCCCTTGCCCGGCTCCGGCCGTCCAACGATCGCCATTTCCATGGGCGACCCGGTGGGAATCGGCCCGGAGATCGTATGTAAGGCCTTGGCGGACTCACGGTTGCGGGATCGGGCCCGATTCCGGGTGCATGGTTCCGAGCACGCGATGAGTCAAGCCGCGGCGAGGGCGCGGGTTCCGCCATTCTGGGCCCTGGTGCGCGATGGGCAGCCATCCGTGACAGGCGGGGTCTTGCTCATCGATGATGGTGGCTTCGCATACGCGGGCGGGGCTGGAGCTGCGCCCTGTCCGACGCGCGAGGGAGGGGCGGCGAGTTTTCTATGGGTCGAGGCAGCGATCCGCGATGCCCAGCGCGCGCCGGGCGACACTGCGCGCGCGGACGCGATCGTCACCGCACCGATCTCCAAGACTGCCTGGAGCATGGCGGGCCACACGCGCTGGCCCGGCCACACCGAACTGCTCGCCGAGCGCTTCCATGCGCCCAAGAGCGGCATGCTCTTCGTCGGCCCGCACCTGCGCGTCATGCTGGCGTCGATCCACGTGCCGCTGATGGAAGTGGGGAGGGTGCTTACGACGCAGCGCGTGCTCGAGGCGATCGAGCTGGCGCACCGGGCGTGCATCGAACTCACAGCGAATCGTCGCGCCCGCATCGCCGTGTGCGGCCTGAACCCGCACGCGGGCGAGGGAGGCTTGCTCGGCGGCGAAGACGAGCGAGTGATCGCGCCCGCGATCGCGGCGGCGCGGGCTCAGGGGATCGACGCTCACGGCCCACTCCCGGCCGACACCCTCTTCAAGGCCGCCGCCGCGCCTCCATTCGGCAAGGGCGAGTACGACTGCATAGTCGCCATGTACCACGACCAAGGCCTGATCCCGGTGAAACTCATCGATGGAGCGAAGGCGGTCAACGTCACCGTCGGCCTGCCGACGATCCGCACCAGCCCGGCACACGGAACCGCGTACGACATCGCCGGCAGAAACGCGGCCGACTCCGAGTCGATGCGCTGCGCCATCGAACTGGCGATCGAGATGGTCGATCGCGCCCGCGTTGGGGCACCGGGTGCGCGATCTACGCTTCGCTCCTGATGCCGGAAGGGAATCTCGCAGTGCCGACCCCGGTCAGGGAGCGATCCCCGCTGATGGAGCTCCTCGCAATCGCCGCGCCCACCGTCGCCGCGATGACGTCGTACACGCTCATGCAGTTCGTGGACAAGCTGATGGTCTCGCGAATCAGCGCCGACACGATCTACGTCGGGGCCCAGGGCAACGGCGGCCTCTGCTCTTTCGTCCCCATCGCCATCGCGATGGGCTTCATGACGGTCATCAACACCTACGTCGCACAGAACCTGGGCGCCAAGACGCCCGAGCGGGCCCCGGCGTACTGCTGGGCCGGCCTGTGGATGGCCGCGGCGTACTGGCTGGTGTTCATGCTCCCGTACTCTTTCCAGCACATTGGGATCCTAAGCTTAGAATTCCACGTGGACAAGTTGTCGC
>JADMIO011153580.1_pt1 | contig 57352 bp, 51 predicted proteins | sample 8958161 | NCBI WGS metagenome assembly JADMIO01 (sample SAMN16585339, study PRJNA669376) | soil metagenome | isolation source: Crop rotation soil | place: USA: Cullars Rotation, Alabama | collected 2011 | reverse complement strand
GCCGCGACTTCAAGTCACGTGAATTCCAAGCTTCGGATCCCACTGTGCTGGAAAGATCGTGACCTGCGCAGTGGGGTTGGTAGTCTGCGTACTGCCGCTCAGTTCGGGCGAGATCTTTACGCGACTGACCCCGAACAGTCGCTGCACCCGCCCACTGACGGCGGTATTGATCGCCTGGCCGAGGACCGCGTCGGAAACGCTGTTCGTGTAGCTGGTACTGGTCAGCGAGCCCGCAATCTCGGTTTCCTCCCGGGTTCGGCCGAAAGCGAGCAGATTCAAAATGTCGGCATCTGGCAGCGGCGGATCGGAGCGGAAGGTCGGCTTCAATCCACGCGCAGGCTGTCCCACCATGCGAATCGTAAGGTCGTATTCCCGCACCCGAGTGGTGGCTTCGATGTCGACAGAGGGTTCGGTGCGAGCAGGATTGGAGAAGGCGACGTCGCCGCGCTCCAGCCGATACGTCTGACCGTTCAAGGAAATCTGCCCCTCACTTGCGCTTACTCGGCCGAGTACAACCGGATTGGATGCCACGCCGCGCACATTGAGATCGACGTTGCCCGCAAGTTTCGCGAGCGAACTCTGCACTTGGAGTTCTGGTGTGGATACGAGATGCACGTTCAAGCGAAGGTTGTTTAATGGGGAGGCGCGAGGCGTGTCTGGCGGTCGATTGTTTTTTGCAAGATAGAGCGCGAGATCGAACTGATTGTTGAACCCGAAGCGCGTTACCGTGATGTCACCGGAGAGTAACGAATTGTTTAGCGAGCCTGTTAACTTCAGATCGATGTCAGCTGTGGAGCTTACGCCTTGGGGATAGCGAAACCGGATATCGTGACCCTGCGCCGTAAGATTGAAGTTGATCTGCGGACTATAGGTCGCATAACCCCCGATTTGGATGTCGCCTCCGCCGGTGTGCGCGGTCAATGATTGTACCTGGACACGATCTTCGGTGAAGAGAACCGACCCGTTCACGTTACTCAAACCGTTCGGAAAGTCGATGATGTTGAAAGTACCGTTGGTAATTCTAACTTCGCCTTGGACGGTAGGCTTCGCAACGGCTCCGTTGACGTTCATGTTGAAATCGACGAGTCCGGCAGAGTTCACGTCGGGGTTGAATGACTGCACCAACTTCAAATCCATGCGCCCGTTTGCCCTGAGGCGAAGACGAGGGTCAGCCTTGAAGTCGACGCTACCGCGCGCATTCATTTCGGTGTCTTTTCCCACTAGGCGGAAGTTTTCTATCTGAACCACCTGGTTCATCATGTTCGCGCGGATTGGCTCAGGATTACTTAGTTGAACTCCCTGCAGTTCTGCGCGGAGTGTTGGAATCTCAGCCACCACGGTGAGGTTACGGGGCTGCCGCAAGGGGCCCTGAATGGAGACGGTACCGCCGACGTATGATTTGCCGCTCATCCGGCCCTGAAGCAAGGGTTGAAGAAAAGGCATGAAGTCGAAATTCGAGAAGCGAACTGAAATGTTCGCTGGTAAGAGATTTTCGCGAATTTTGACAGTACCGTCAGTAGTTAACTCGGCATTCCGGAAGTTGGATCGGCCGGTCAAGCGCAGAGTGTCTCCTTGCGTGACTGCGGTGAACGTAGCGTCGCCAACTCGCTCACCGTTGACGACAAAGTTCTGCAAGCGTGCGGAAGCATTGACGATCGGTTGCTGCACCGTTCCCGATCCGACAGCGCTGAAGGCGACCAGTCCGGCCACGTTAGCGCGCCCACTGTTCAACTTACGGATGGTGGCCAATTGAAAGTTCGATCCCACAATGTGGAATTGAAATGCAGTGCTCTTCAGGTTGTAAGAACCATTACCGCTAACCAGTGCGCCGTTGTGGACCACCTGCAAGTTTTGGACCCTGGCCTCCTGCTGAGAGAGTTGGAGATCGGCCGAGGCGGATTTGATCGGCTCACCGTAAGCGGTAGCATCGGTGACCTGAATCCTTCCACCTCCTTCCGGGTTGCCCTTTGTGCCTGAGATGTTCAGGTCGGCAGCGACAGTCCCGGTGATGGGATAGTTATAGCCCGCGACGTGCTGCAGGTCGGCTAAGGGAGCATTCTTGAGAAGCAACTTCAACGCCAGCGAGCTGCCGTCAGCAATGGTGCCATCCACCAGCCCGGCGAGGAGATCAAAACTCGCCTGGGCGCCTGCTCTTTTCACCACTCCGTTGCGAATCGAGACTGACTCTGGCGTGTAAGTCACGTCGGCCGAAGCAGAATCCACTTCAATTCGTTGCGGTTGAGCCTGATGATGAGAGGCGCCTTCCACATAAGACTTGGGGGTAGTAAATGCGCTGAGAGGAAGTGCGAGCTTCGCAGCTTCGATGTGCCCAGCGATAGTGGGCGATTGCAACGTTCCACTCACATTCCCCTCGAATGTCATGCTTCCCGCCAAGTCGGGAACGTCCCGGGATTGATCCAGTGTGATGAGCATCGGCCGTACGCGCGAAAGATCCGAGACCGCCAGCGAAACGCCCAGGTGCTCCGCTGAACCACCTATTACCCCAGCGGCAGTCATGTGAATATCCGGGATGGAGACGTTCATCGACTCAACCCGCAACACGCCCGATCCCGCGTTCACTGCTGCTTTAAGGTCCGCGGTGACAGGCAACTCGCCTTCTCTGACCTGGGCTGGCGGTGTCACATCAAGCTGGATATTAGCGATCGCCTTATCAACGGCTCCTGTCCAGCGAGCTTCGAGCTCTCCTGTTCCAGCCCCAGCCAGTCGCAATCGCCTCAGGTCTAGTTTGTTGGTAGAAAAAGCGTCCGCGGCAATGCCTACCGGCAAAGATTCGATACGGAGGTTGACAGTGCCGGTCTGCGGAGGAGAAGGTTCACCATGGGGAAGCGGCGCACCAGACCAGTTGGCAACGGTGATGTCACCCCTGAAGATTCCTCCAAAGCTCCTCGCAACCAGTTTCGAAATTGTCAGTTTGCGAAGATCGAGCGTGAATTCGCCTGCGGCATCCAGATTTGGTATCTGGAAATTGCTGGCGCGATAGTCGAGGTCGTGAACGACCATGCGCCCGTTGGAGATGAAAGAGGTCGTCTCATAACGGGCGTTGCCGTTTAAAACCATCGTCCCGGCTCGAACGGAAGGAACCTTCGTGATGCGAGCAAGTTCTGGTCCGTTCAGAGTCGCGCGGTAGTTCACTTCGATCAGCGGCTTAAGAAAGTTCGTAAGTCTGCCAGTGGCTTCTAGCCTCGAACCTCCTGAAATCAAGTGAAACTCGCTCAGCTCCAACTGATCGGGCAAAAGGCTGAACTTCATTTGCGTTTCCGCGTTTGTGGGCAGGAACTTAGCGTATTTGGCAGTGATGCCCTTCATCGCGATCTGACCGTCGTAGCGATGCTTGTCAGCCAGGTAGTTCATGACAACTTTCAAGTTATTGGCAGAAAAATCCAGCGGCATTCGTTGCTCGTTCAGGATCAGTTGGCCATCGTTGATCTCCGCGTGCTGAATAGCCAGTTCGAAGAGCGTCTGAACAGGCGTCTTGTTGATCTTCCTCACGACCTTCGGCATTGGCTGATTCGTGTGCCCGTCGGGGTAGACAATGAGGTGAACGGTAGGTCGATCAATTTGCAGAGATCGCAATCCGATTTCGCGTTGCATCACGGATAAGACCTTTACGTGCACCAGCAAGCGATCGACATGCGCATAAGGAACTTCGCCTGGCCCTTCGTCGCCGTGGATGGTCAGATTGCGAACATCGAATTCGAGCCGAGAAAGTGTCCAGCTGAAGCTGCCGATTTCCACTCGGCCGCCGGTCATGTCCTCAAGCTTGGAAATAAGTCTGCCGCGAGTCCAATTCTGGAAGTGCGCACTCGAGAGATACCAAACGAGTCCGACCAGCAGCACGACCAGAACGCCGCCCACGACCGCGAGTTTGCGCAGGCGGCTCTTCAAGACGGGTTGAGGCGTCGGGTTGGACATTATTTGCTCTGGGTAACCTCAACCTTCGCAGAGGAAGCTGCGCTGGCGTTAGTGAAACGAATATCCGCACCTTCTCGCAAAGTTTGCAGCCAGAGGGCGGTCTGCTCTCCCATCCTTTGTTGGGTCAGTATCTCTCGAATCTTTTCTGAGACTTCCGACAGCGGTACTTCTTTACCGCCCTTCTTCTTCAGCTCCGGCAGAAACTGTTCACGGTAATAGCGAGTGATGGTCCGGTAATCTACTCTCACCAACGGTCTCAAGCGATATTCAAGGAAGCGTTCCATTTCGAGTTGAGTGCGAATCCTATCGTTTACGTCGGCTTCCGTGATTCCGTAGCGATCGAGCATGTTCTTCCAGTCTTCTTCCTTCGCGGCACCCGCGAGTTGCTCTCGAACCTCGCGAACTCTTATTTGTATGTCTTCATCGCTGAGAGTTCCCAGCTCAAAGCCACGCATTTGCTGGCGAATCAGTTCCTGATCCACCAGCCGGTTGAAGACCGCACGCTGCTCGTCCTGATTGAAGGACTCGACACCGCGACCGCTCATCAACGCCTCGCAGCGAAGCGCCATTTCCCAATCGCTCTGGAATAAGGGGGCGCTATTGACGACGGCAAGAACACTGTCGAGTACCTGTGCGGATTGAGCGAATGTCCCACAGCCAAGAAGAAGAACGACAAGCGCGAGTTGGAATCTTCGCCGCATTAGAAAGTCTGTCCGATACTGAAGAATACGTTTAGCCGCCGAGTAGTGAGCGGCTGAAATAAGGGATTGCCATTAGGGTCCGCAACCGTCGCCGGATAGGTGGTCGGGTTCAAGTTGTATCCAAAGTCTACGCGCACCGGGCCGATCGGTGTGCGATAGCGGACGCCAGCACCAACCGCCTGCGACATGTAGGCAAAGCTGCACTGATTCGCTGTTGCCTGACTTTTACAGTCGGATTGATGTGGCTGGTACCAACGAAACAGACTGTGGAACATCGTGTTCGCGTCCTGAAAGACATTTCCCGAATCGTGGAAGAACGCAAAACTTAGATTGTTTTCGACGAATGGGAGGATCAGAGGAGGGGTGCGCAATTCAAGGGTGTTGACCCAAACGGCATATCCTCCGAGAGGGCTACCGGTACTAAGGTCGCGCGGACCTGCCTGGTTTAGGGCGAAGCCTCGCAGTGAGTTCGCACCGCCGGCGAAAAATCGCTCCGGTAAGGGGATGAAGTCGTCGTTGACGGGATATTCGACTCCGAAGCGAATGTTCCGTGCGAAAACCCAGCGATCTTCAGGCTTGCCGTTCTTCCTCTTTATCGGATGATAGGTCGCGTTCTGAAAGATGAAACGTCCAAAGTTGGCTTGCGAGCCGAAGTATCGTGACGCGACTCCGGCATCCAGCGTGCTGAAGTTGCCGTTGAAAGTTTCCAGTGCATTGTCTCGTTTGTCCCGTATGTACGTAATACTCGGCATTCCCACGCGCACCGGTTGAGAGTACAAAGGGACCTGGTCCGGTGACACGACGACGTTACTGGCTTTCACGCGTCGGTAGGTGAACCGATACAGGAATCGGCTTACGCAGGTCGGCCGGTTTATGCAGTTGTACTCTTGCTCTGCCTGGACAGAAGCTTCTAAGCGCTCTGAAGTGAACGTGGTCACGTTGATGGAGTTGTCGTAGAAGGTCGTATAAGACAGGGTCCAGTTCGGTCTACCCATCCACCGCGGCGCGACATAACCAATGAGACCACGTTTTTGCAGACGGCCGATGGTTGAACGCAAGGTCAGTGTGTGAGCGAGCCCGCGAAAGTTAATACGACTCACGTCAAACGTCGCACGCGGACTCACACCGGTGCGGCCTTGGCTACATGCGATCGACGTTTGTCCTTGTTCCGCAAGCTGCTGGCAGGATTGTTGATCCGGTTGCCCGGTGCTTGCTTCCAGACCAAATCCATAATTGAAGGTCCAGCGTTTCGCCTCCTGGAACTGCATCAGCACGTCCTTGTATTTCGCCTCGCCATCGGGATTCTGCACCGCCATTTTCACTTCGTTGAAAACACCGAGGTTGTACAGGTTGGATTGCGTTTTCGACATCTGGGTCTGGCTGAGCGCATCCCCAGATTTGATTTCGAACTGTCGATGAACTACTTGTGGACGGGTGAATTCCAATTGTGAAGTAAGGATTTTATCGATGAAGAACTGCTTACCCTCATTGATGATGAAGGTGACGTCCATGCTGTTGGGGACTCCGGGCGTGGGCGTCACCTTCGCATCGAACTGGGTGTTCGGAAAACCTTTATCGAAGTAAAAGTTCAGGATCGCATCGCGGTCGAGGTTGATGTTCGCTTCCGAATAGGGCTGTCCTTCTGCGGTGTTGACGATGGGGAGCGAGTCACGATCGAAAGAATTGTTCCGCTCAATGCTTAATTTGCCGACTTTGGTTTGCGGACCTTCGATGATGCGGTAAGTGACCTCCATGTCTTGAGCTTTGCCTTTATAGTCGTCGTGGATAGCCCCTTCAACTTTTGCCGCCAAGAATCCGTTTCCTCGATAAAGTGCTGTGATGTTCTCAACGTCTTGCGCCAACAGCGCCTGGCTGAACCGTCCGTGCGAGAGGACCAGACTCTGGGGTTGCACCTGGATACGTTCGCGCAGCGAGGATTCGGCAAAGAACGGCGGACTCTGGGAAGCACTGATGTACCGACCGGGCTCAATCACAAAATGTATCGCAACCAAATCGTGCTTTTCTCCTCGATTTACGTCGTAAATAACATTGAGATGATCCTTGTCCTTAATGTAGTTCTCTTTGAAATTCACCTCGGCATCGAAGTATCCCTTGGTCTGCAGATAATCGCGGAGGTTGCGTCGGCCTTCATTCAGAAGATCGCTGTCGACGGCATTCTCTTCATAGATGGGAACGTAACGCCGCAGCTTGCCTTTACTGATGCTAGCTCCCTCGAGGCGCACGTCCACCGTGGGACCGCGAACGATCTTGAACGTGAGATCAAGAAGGTTGGTGTCTTCGTGATACTTGCGGTCGATGATTGAGATTTGGGATTCGAGCCGACCTTGCTTGGTGTATTTTTTGCGAAGCTTTTGCAGAGCCTTGGTGAGGCGCTGCTGAGTCACCGTGTGGCCAGGCTGCAAGTCCGTCATCGCGGTTAATTCTGCGAGCGTATAGCCTGGATCTCCCTCCACCTTCACTTGGCCAATATGTGCAGGTTCATTTGGAGTGATCTGAAAAAGGAGATCAACCAGCTGGGTCTCAGGATGAGTCGTCTCCTTGACAGTAATGGTGGGCCTAAAAAGACCGTTTTCCCGTAGGACAATTTTCATCCGGTTCATAGCCTGTTCCAGTTTCACAGGCGTCATGATTTCGCCAAGCTGCAACTTAGTGGCGTCTACCAGCTGGGTGTTCGTTGGGCGTTTGGGCGCTCCTTCAGCATTGATCGAGCCGATGAAGTAGTTAGGAACGGCGACAAAGACAAGTGTCAATTCCTGTGGCGAAGTCTGCTGCGCCAGAACTTTGACATCGGCAAAACGTCCCGTGGCATACAGAGCTTGCAAACTGCGCTTAAGGTCGCGACGGTCGAGAACCTTTCCGTTTTCCTGCACAATCAGGTCTCGCAAGTTGTTCAAAACACGATTTTCTTCCTGGATTCCCTGGAAGACTACGTTCCGCACGACCATGCCCTGATAGGACGTCTGTGGTTGCAGGGGAGGCAATGCGGGTGCACTGTACGTAACAGCTGGCCGAGCAGATGTGGTTACCGAAGGTGCAGCAGTCTGCGGATCAGCAGCGCGTTCTTGTGCAAAGGCTGTCGCACCCATGCAAGCATAGGCCAGCACAACCAGCCATACCAGGCTCCTCGCCAACGTGATTTCAGTGCGCACGTGTCGCGTTCTTGGCTCTTGCTGATGACGGAAATCGAGTTCGATGTACAGCCTGGAGTCCTTTATTGCTCAATTGCTTAAACACCTGATGCTGAGAGCAAGTGGTTGCCAAAACCGCTTTCAAACGGGTTCCACTCCAGGCTGCTCCTATAATAATTGCAGGCCGAGAAACCACGAATGACCATCGATAGTAATGAGCGGTATTCCCGCCAAATATTGTTCTCCGGAATTGGGCTTCAGGGACAGGAACACTTGCAGCGTTCACGAGTTGCGGTGGTCGGCTGTGGCGCTACCGGCTCGGCGCTGGCGAGCTTACTGGCGCGGTCGGGAGTGGGATTTCTTCGTCTGATCGATAGGGATTTTGTCGAGCTCAGCAATCTTCAACGACAGGTACTTTTCGATGAAGCGGATGCCGCGGACTCGTTACCGAAGGCACTCGCAGCGGCTAGAAAAATCCGAAGCTGTAACCGTGAAATTCAGGTTGATGATCGAATCGCTGACTTAACTCCGGAAAATTGCGCCGAGCTGCTCGGCTGCGTTGACTTGATTCTGGACGGAACCGACAATTTCGAGACCCGTTATTTGATTAACGACTACGCGGTGGCAAGTTCTATTCCCTGGATCTATACGGCTGCGGTCGGCAGCTACGGCCTGGCGATGAACGTCCTGCCGAACGAAACCGCTTGCCTGGCCTGCATCTTCCCCGATTCTCCCACTGGATCGGTTGAGACTTGCGATACATCTGGAATCCTGAACTCCGCTGTGAACCTGATGGCTTCCCTGTCTGCTACAGAGGCATTGAAACTACTACTCGGAGCGAAGGACAAACTCCGAAGAACGTTGCTGTCATGGGATGTTTGGACCAACGAGACTGCCGAAATCCAAGCAGCTAAACCAAGGTCCGGATGTCGCTGCTGCGTAGGTCGGGAATTTACTCATCTCGAAGGCGCTGGCCGACCTCATATAACTCTCTGCGGCCGTAATTCTGTGCAGATTCACGAACAGCATCGGCCTGTAGATTTCGGAGAGCTCAGTGGGAAGTTATCACCCCACGGGACGGTGCGGCATAATGACTTCATTCTGAAGTTCTGGCGCGATCCTTACGAGCTGACGCTCTTTCCCGATGGGCGCGCAATCATCAAGGGAACCACCGACACCGCTGTTGCGCGCAGTCTGTATGCGCGATTCGTCGGAAGCTGACCGGACCAAAGTACCTGGCATCTTTCGCAAAGGCAGCCTAATCCAATCCTTAGGCGGCTGGTATTACGGCCGACGAGGCAGCCATGGCACGTTTAATGATTTTGACCCTTCTAGTCGTTTCCTTTGCGGCGTTCTCACCCGCGCAGGTCACGGTGACAAATCAAGGCTTTGCAACGACACCTGGGCCGGCAGTTCCGGCGACGCCTGTTTCTCCTCCGATTCTCTTCGCGCCCATAGTTCGACTCGATCAGGGACAGACTCAGCCGATGGAAGCAATGGCAACCGCTCAGGAGGCTTCGAATGCGCCGACGGATGAACAGGCTCCGGCGCAAGCGCAACCGTTCAATTTCGGCGTGGCGCAGTTTGATAGTCGCGGCATGAGTGGGGGAGTCGGACAGTCAATCGATGGCAAGAGCCTCGGCGACTTCGCGCGTGAGTTACGGCAGAAATCTAACTCGAACACGAACGCCCGCACTTACACAAACTCTGACGTAGAAAGAGTCAGCCAAGCGGGTGGAGTTACAGGAGCCACCACGCAAACGAACCGGCCGGATAACTGGACGCCGAACAATGGCGTGATCAATCCGCAAGGACAAGTGGCGCAGCCATCCGTCACGTCGCCGAACCCAGCACCAGCATCGAATGCGCCGTTTAGCAGTCCCCAAGCCCAGCCGCAAAATCCGCCTCCGCCAACTCCACGCTCGGCTCTACCCCGTTCTTCAGAAACTGGAAGGCCGGTCGTCCAGGCGTCACTGAAACAAACCGAGAACACTGGAAATGCCGTTGCCGACACTCAGTTGCCGGCGACGGCAACACAACTTCCGCTTCTGGGACTGCTTGGATTCGTCTCGGTAGTTGCAGGCGTGTTCGTTCGCCATCAGAGATCCAAAAACAGATAGCAAGTGCCTTCGACCCGCCGATAACCCCACCGCAATCAAGCTAAGAAACCTGCTGCTTGCACAGTTTGATATGCTTGCCTGTCCTCAGAGCAAGCGTGCATGGCGCAAATGACCGTAAATTCAGTTCCTGTGATCCAACGGCCCGAACCCACAAAGAGCTACCGCTGGCTGGTGTTGTTTTTTATCAGCCTCACCATGTTCGGCAATTACTACCTCTATGACAGCATTGCGCCTGTCGCCGATTTACTGAAATCGCAGCTTGGGTTTACCGATCAGATGATCGGCCGGCTGTATTCCGTGTATAGCTACGCAGCGGTCGCCACATTGTTGATTGGTGGCGTGATTATTGACCGATTGGGCACAAAGAAGGCGGTCACGCTCTTCGGAGGGCTCTGCACGATTGCTGGGATCCTAACAGCAGTGTCGCCGAATCTGCATGTCATGCTGGTGGGGCGCTTCATTCTGGGCGTCGGCGCAGAGTGCCTGATCGCGGCAGTTACCACCGCACTTGCGAAGTGGTTCAAAGGTAAGGAAATTGGATTCGCGTTTGGAATCAATTTGACCATTGCGAGGCTGGGTTCGTTGGGTACCGACTGGTCCCCTAGGCTGGCTGGACGCCTGTACTCAAACTGGCAAGACCCGCTCTGGTTGGCCACTGTGATCGGCTGTTTCTGTACTTTGGGTGCGATTGTCTACTGGATTCTTGAGGCCAGAGCGGAAAGACAATATTCAGTCGGTGAAGCCGGATCGACGGACAAGCTCGTCTGGAAAGATTTATTGTCCTTTGATCGGTCATTCTGGTACATCACCGGTCTTTGCCTTACGTTTTACGCCGCTATCTTTCCGTTCCGCGCTTTTGCAATCAAGTTTTTCCAGGAAGCTCATGGATTAAGCCGTCAGGACGCGGGGACACTGAACGGCATTTTGCCGATGGCGGCTATGGTCGCCACGCCTCTATTTGGCCTGTTGGTGGACAAGGTAGGAAAGCGGGCGTTGTTCATGGCGATAGGCTCGCTCATCATCGTTCCTGCCTACCTTTTCATGATGCCCTCCGTACACATCCACCCCTACGTTTCCATGGCCTTAATTGGAATCTCATTTTCTTTGATTCCAGCGGTAATGTGGCCCTCGGTCGCCTATTTAGTGGATGAAAAGAAGCTGGGAACTGCCTATGCACTCATGGGGTTGATCCAGCAGCTTGGAGTGGCCGCTATCAACGAAGGTATTGGTTGGTCGAACGATCACTTCGGCGCGGGTGTTGCGAATCCCGCCGGCTATAACGGCATGTTGTACCTGGTTTCGGCCTTGGGTTTCCTGGGACTGTTCTTCTCATTCATGCTTTGGAAGACGGAAAGAGGTCCGGGAGCGCACGGACTGGAAACGATCAAAGCGAAAGGTTGATGCAACCCAAGCAGCTGTTTTTGCACTCTGATGGGTAGATTCGTTCCACGGCGGGACGAGTTCAGAACCGTTTGCCATTCCGGGATGAGTCGAAATCTCCCAAAAACGGTACAACGGGCAGCTACTTAGCCGCATCCTACTTTTCGTCGGCTGGACAATTGACCACAGCAAAAAAACAATTAGCTCCAGGCATTTCCGAAGCAGATGCGATCGACCAGGCCAAGGCCGGAGACGCACACTCTTTTGAACTGCTCTATGGCTTGCACAAGCGACGGGTTTACTCGCTGTGCCTGCGCATGACGGGCAATACGGCGGAAGCCGAAGATCTGACGCAGGAAGCGTTCCTGCAGTTATTTCGGAAAATTGCGACTTTCCGAGGTGAATCCGCCTTCTCGACGTGGCTTCATCGACTGGCCGTCAACGTAGTGCTTATGCATCTACGTAAGAAAGGACTCCCGGAAGTCTCGCTGGAAGAAACCTTGGAGCCGCAGCAGGAAGACGGCCCGAAGAAAGATATCGGAGCCCGGGACAATGTACTGGCTGGTTCGATTGACCGCGTGAACTTGGAGCGGGCCATCGAAAGCCTGCCCCCGGGATACCGCATCATATTCGTACTGCATGACATTGAAGGGTACGAACATAACGAGATTGCTGAGATGATGGGTTGTTCAATCGGCAATAGCAAATCACAGCTGCATAAGGCGAGAATGAAGTTGCGTGACCTGCTGAAGACAACTAGAGCCGAAAAGGCATTACGACGATGAAGCAGGCGCGTCGAGTATCGGGGAGAGGTAGTCAATGAATTGTGCAGAATTTCAGAAGGTTCTGCCTTACATCATCGAATCTGGGGGAAAAGCGGAAGAAGACGAGCATCTGCGCGTCTGTCCTGTCTGCGCCGACCTGGTCAAGGATTTGACGTACATTGCGGAGCAAGCGAAATTGTTGCTTCCGATGCACGATCCAAGCCCCAAGGTCTGGGACGACATACAGGGTTCCCTCGAGCGCGAAGGCTTAGTTAGGCCGGCTCGCGCAAGGGGGCGACTTCTAGGACCCACACCGGTGGTATCTAAGGGGTGGGTTGCAGCAGCGGCAGCCGCAGCCGTCCTGCTAATCTTTGGTCTGTTTCTTCAAAGCCGTGGCACACAGACGGGTGACCGCGGCCCTAACGTTGCCTCAGGGGCAATCCCTCAGCCAACTGACTACGGCGCGCAAGACGACGAGCAGTTGCTTGATGCAATTGGAGACGCTCGTCCGCATCTTAGAACAACCTACGAGTCGAACCTGAAACAGGTGAATGCTTCTATCCAGGACGCCCAACAGTCCATGCAACAATATCCGGACGATCAGGAAGCGCGGCAGCATCTCAGGGATGCTTACGACCAGAAAGCCATGCTTTACGAGATGGCGATGCGCTCGCTGCAGTAACTTTTGGCAGCAGTACGGTTAGTCGTTGCAGGAGAAGGGCATGCGTAAAGCGCGAACCTGGCTTGCTGTGATAGCAGCATCGGTATTGGTCATCCCGTGTGCTGCACAGGAAAAAAAGGAACTCCGATACACTCTCGGAACTGGCGCTTCCCTCTTCATTGTCAACGACTCTGGATCCATTTCCGTACACCCCTCCAATAATACGCAGGCAATTATCGTTGCCAAGCCTCGCTCGAAAAAAGTAGAAGTTGACGGTAATCAAAACGGTAGTCGCGTAGTGGTCCGCACTCACGTGCTTCAAAAAGTAAGCGCAGAGGAGTCACGCGTCGACTATGAAGTACAGCTTCCGCCACAAACGGATGTAGTTCTTCGTAACTCCGACGGGACAATCACCGTGGAACGTGTAAATGGGGACGTGACTTGTGAAGGCGAATCGTCGACCGTTCACGTCCGGGATGGCGGAAATGGGCACGTGCACGTTCGTACCGTTGCCGGCGCGATCAACCTCACGAACCTGAAAAACGCGCACGTCGAATTGCAGTCCATCAGCGGAGATATAAAGATCGTTTCCGTCACTGGACCTTCGTTCACAGCCAACAGCACCAAGGGAAACATTAGCTACGACGGAGATTTCTTCGGGGATGGCGATTATGCGCTGACAACACATTCAGGAAACATCGATCTCTTAATGCCGAGCAATGCTTCTGTTGAACTTTCGGCTCGATCGGTCAATGGCTCGGTGCAGGACGGATTTCAACTACAGCCTCCAAAACACCCAACCAGTGTGGCAAATCAAGGTAAATCTTTCTCGGGAACTTCAAACAGTGGCGCTTCCTCGGTGAAACTGCGCAGCTTCAGCGGCAAAATCACGATCAAGAAAAAGTGAACAAAATCGGGTTATCGGTTAGTTTTGTAGTCGGTCAGAACCGAGCGCCCGAATGATCCGCCACAAAAACTCAAATTCCACCAACAAACCCGGACCTTCCCGAGCTGTGATCCTTGTCGGCTTCATGGGCGCCGGTAAGACGACGATCGGGCGCGAACTCGGACGTCTGCTGGGATGGAAGTTCGTAGATCTCGATGATCTGATCGTGACCAATGCTCGCAAGTCCGTTGTGCAGATCTTCCAGGAAGAAGGCGAAGCGAGTTTCCGACAGCATGAGAAGAGAGCATTAGCCGCGATCTTAGGTGAAGCAAGCGATCGATCTACGGTGATCGCCTTGGGCGGAGGAGCATTCGTGCAACCGGATAACACTGACGTAATAAGTAGATCTGGAATTCCATCCGTGTTTCTCGATGCAGAAATTGATACTCTGTTGCTGCGATGCAGGGCCGAGCGTAAGGTTCGTCCTTTGGCTCAAAACGAGAACCAATTTCGCCAATTGTATGAAGAGCGGCGAAGCGCTTACATGAAGGCAGATCATCGTGTGTATACCGGCAAGAAGGCCGTCCGTGAAATTGTGCACGAAATCATTTCGCGGCTTGGATGGAGTGATGAAGTTTTTGAAGTTCCGCAGAATCACTAGTTTTCTTCTTCTTCCTAGTGTCCTTATCTCCAGTGCGTTAGCTTTCGCGGCCAAAAAAGAGACTGCCAAGGTCATGGATTCCGGCACCTTCGGAATCTACGTGAAAGGGAAACGCGTAGCCCACGAGAAGTTCGAAATAACTCAGTCTTCCGAAATCAGCATCGCCAAAGCGGAACTCAAGGTGGAAGACGCCAAGTCGCCACAAATGGCGGAATTGCGCTTGCTTCCCAATGGAGATCTGCAGCGCTATGAATGGTCGGAAAAGGACCGTGGCCAGGCTGTCGTCGAACCTAAGGACGAATTCCTGATCGAGCGAGTCACCCTGAACACTCCCGGGAAATCAGCGCAGCAGCCATTCATCCTGCCGCAGTCCACGATGATCCTCGACGACTATTTTTTCAGCCATCGCCAGATCCTATTGTGGCGCTACCTGGCGCTTCAATGCCGCCCCAAGCCAGGGGAGGCGGGCTGTCAGCTGATACCCACCCAGTTTGGCGTAATTGTCCCCAGGGCGCAGATGTCGGCCCAGGTGACCGTACAGTACTCCGGACGCCAGAAAACGTCCTTGCGCGGTACTGACAGGGATTTGGCTCGTTTCGAGTTAAAGATGGAAGGCAATGAGTGGACCCTGTGGGTTGACGAAGCCTACAAAATCCAGAAGATTTCTATTCCCGGGGAAGAAACCGAAATTTACCGCGAGTAGCTGACCTCCGTTTCTCGCCCTGCCGAGGCTTCTGCCTCGGCTTTCTTATTTAGAGATTCCCTTTCGTCATTCCCAACCATTCAGAACTGTGGGTACAATCTCGCCACACTTCTCATGCCGCAAATTCTGCCAAACGACCGCCCGGCCAAGCTCAGGACCTTGAGGTCAGACATCGTTTTTACGATTTCACTGCTGATCCTGATGGGTCTAGCTTGGGGTGCCCGCGAAGCCTTGATGTTGGTGTTTGTCAGTGCAGTGTTTGCAGTCGTTCTGAATCCTGCCATCGAAGCGGTCCGGAGAGTGCATATCGGACACTGGTGGCCTGACCGCGGCACAGCCATCGTTGTCATCATTCTCATTGCATCCTTAGGCTTCGGGTCATTTCTCTTATTCGCCGTGCCGCCGATGTATCGAGATCTGCTCTCGGCTTCCAGCTACATCCCGATGCGCGCTGCCGAGATTAGCCACACCATCCAGCGCTTCCCCTTGTTGCAGAAATTTGATCCCTCCACGATCGGCGACTACATCACGCAGCAGGCGGGAGGACCCTACGGATTGTTTATGGGCATGGCCGGTGCTTTGTTCATGTTGTTCAGTTGGATGATCCTGACGGCCTACTTCGTCCTGGATGGTCAGCGCGCCTTTTATTGGTTTTTATCGTTCTTTGAAGAACCGCAGCGGGAACGCTTGCGAATCACGATGTTGCGAGCGGAACACAAAATCCGCAATTGGCTCGTAGGACAAGGGCTGTTGATGTTGATCCTGGGAGTTTCAGCGGGAATTTCGTTCCGTCTGATGCACGTGAAATATCCGCTGTTTCTGGGTGTAATGGCTGGCTTGCTCAACATTGTTCCATTTGCGGGTCCGTTCGCTTCTTTTGTGATGAGTAGTACTGTGGCGGCGCTGGATTCGTTTCCGAAATTCATTGGCGTGGTGGCTTTCTACTTCCTCTATCAACAGATCGAAAATGCGATCTTGATCCCCAAGATCATGAAGTACAGTGTGGATCTGCCCGGCCTGGCGGTCCTGGTCTCGCTTGCCCTCGGCGCAGCACTGGCTGGAGTTGTAGGCGCATTGATCGCTGTTCCCACAGCGGCGGTGCTGGGAGTTCTGCTCGAGGAATACTTTGTGCGGGTTCGTCCATTTTCCAATCGCGCCCGCGAGGAACACGACCAGAGTAAGTCCATCGCACTTCCCTAGAGCCGACCGCCGAACCTGGATTTTTTGGGATGATAAAATCCAGAACAAAACTGGATCGGTTATGACTTCGTTCCGTAAAACGCCTGTAGGAATTCTTGGCGCCACTGGAGTTGTCGGGCAGCGATTTATCCAACTGCTCGAACATCATCCGTGGTTTGAAGTAGCGTGGCTGGCGGCTTCCGATCGTTCGGCAGGGTTGCCGTATGCCGAGGCCACGAAGTGGCGGACTGCCCTGCCCGCCAATGTCGCAAGGATGACAGTCTCTCCGGCTGCGCCAGAAGGAGCACCCAAGGTCATCTTCGCCGCGCTTGATGCAGGAATCGCCCAGGAACTCGAGCCAAAGTTCGCGGCTGCAGGTTGTGCTGTGGTGTCCAACTCCAGCGCCTTTCGCATGCAGGAAGACGTGCCATTGGTAATACCGGAAGTGAATCCCGATCACGTTCGCCTGCTCGAGACGCAAAAGTGGTTCCGCGATTCGAAAGGCTTTATTGTCACAAATCCGAACTGCTCGGCGATTGGTCTGGTGATGGCGCTTGCACCCCTGCAGAGAAAGTTCGGATTGGAGAAGGTGTTTGTCGTCACCATGCAGGCGGTGAGCGGAGCCGGTTATCCAGGCGTCGCTTCGCTGGATATCCTGGGCAACGTGATTCCGTACATCGCAAAAGAAGAGCAGAAGATGGAAGAGGAGACCCGCAAGCTGCTGGGCTCACTCAATGGGTCTGGAATCAAGGACGCCCAGCTTGCGATGAGCGCGCAATGTAACCGTGTCGCGGTTGAAGATGGACACACGGAGTCGGTGTCGATCAAGCTCGGCACGAATGCGTCTGCTGAAGAAATTGTCGCGACGTGGAGCGACTTCCGCGAACTTCCGCAGGAGAAGAAGCTGCCGTCGGCTCCTCCCCAGCCGGTGATCTACGATGTGGCCCCGGATCGGCCGCAGCCAAGGTTTGATCTGGAGCGCGGAGCAGGGATGGCCACCAGTGTAGGCCGGCTGCGTCCTTGCGGGATTTTTGACTGGAAGTTCACCGTCTTGTCTCATAACACGATCCGCGGAGCCGCGGGAGCTGCGCTGTTGAACGCTGAATTGCTGAAATGCCAGGGGTATCTCGACTAGGACTCCGCTGCCATGATCGTGATGAAATTCGGTGGCACGTCGGTCGAGAGCGCTGCAGCCATTGATCGCGTGTCAAAGATCGTGTCGTCACGGTTGTCCGAAAAACCGGTGATCGTGGTGAGCGCGATGTCGAAGTTCACCGACCACTTGGTGGCTATGTCCCATGCCGCCGGGTCCGGCAACAAAGACAAAGCTCTTCAACTCTCGCTTGCCGCCCGCGAGCGTCACTTCCAAGCGGTAAGCGAATTGCTCGATACCGCTGTCTTCACCGACCTGCATTCCGAACTGGAAGAAGACTTCAATGGTCTTGACGATCTTTTGCGAGGTATCGCGGCTGTCGGCGAACTGACTCCCCGAACCACGGATAACGTGCTCTCGTTCGGAGAGCGCGTGAACGCGAAGATCGTTGCGGCTGCTTTTGAGACACGCGGGATCAAGTCAAAGCGCATAGACTCGCGTCAAATCATCGTGACTGACGCATCGTTCACGAAAGCAGTGCCACAGTTCGACGAAACCAATGACCGGCTGAAAGAGATCGTGAAGGCAGCCCTGGACAAAACTTTCGTGCCGGTAATGGGCGGATTCATTGGCTCAACCAAAGAAGGCATTCCCACTACCATCGGACGTGGTGGTTCCGATTTTTCCGCGGCGATCGTGGGTGCTGGACTGGACGCCGAACGCATCGAGATATGGACCGACGTGGATGGAATGAAGACCACTGATCCTAATCTGTGCTCGACAGCCCTGCGCATCAAGAACATCGGTTTTGAGGAAGCAGCCGAGTTGGCATATTTCGGAGCCAAGGTTCTCCACCCTTCAACCTTGCTGCCGGCCATTCAGAAAAACATTCCTGTGCTGGTGCTGAATTCCCGGAATCCCTCCAATCAAGGCACCATGATTACCGCACGGGCTCCGCATTGCAGGAATCCATTCAAGGCAATCGCAGCGAAAAAACGCATCACGATCATCGACATTGTTGCCACCCGAATGCTTGGCGCACACGGGTTCTTACGGTCAATATTCGAAGTCTTCGATCGTCATCGCTGCGCCGTGGATGTCGTCTCCACCTCTGAGGTCAGCGTGTCCTTGACTGTTGATTCGAACGAGGCTATCCCTGCAATTGCTACAGATCTCCAGAAACTGGGGGATGTAAAGTACGAGGGCAGAAAAGCCATTGTTTGCCTCGTAGGTGAGAACTTGCGTGAAACTCCGGGAGTAGCCGGCAAAGTATTCTCGGCCGTTTCCGACATCAACATTCGTATGATTTCCCAAGGTGCGTCGGAGATCAACCTGACCTTCGTGGTGGAAGAAGACGATGTGCCCAGGGCCGTGCGGCAGTTGCATGACATCTTTTTTGCGGATCCTGATCCAGAAGTATTTGCTTTCGCATGAACATTCTTGTCCTCGGTAAAGGAAAAACGGGAGCGCTGGTCGCAGAGCTTGCGCGAGAGCGCGGACATGAAGTTCGTGCGGTTGGCAGCGCGGGAAATGCGAACGGAGCCGCTGTGACGGCGGAGTCGCTCAGTGCAGTTGACGTGGTCGTCGACTTCACGAGTCCTTACGCTGTGCTGGCGAATATCGAGGCATGTACGAAGGTCGGCGCGAGGATGGTTGTTGGCACCACCGGTTGGTATGACCAGATGATGCACGTGCGAGAACTGGTCGAAAAGTACGACGTTGGTTTTGTGTACGGCGCCAATTTCTCGGTCGGAGTCAACCTGCTGTTCGAGGCTGCGCGCGCAATTGCTCCTGCGTTGAAGCTGGGCTACAACGGTCAGATGGTCGAGCGCCATCACGCCGGAAAAAAGGATAAGCCTTCCGGAACTGCGGTCGCCATCAACAATGTGATTCGCGCTGCGTCAGGGAAGACGCTACTGATCGATTCTGTACGGGAAGGCGACATAGTTGGTGAGCATGAACTCCGTCTTCATTCTGAGAACGACGAGATCCTGCTATCTCATTCGGCAAAATCTCGCCGGGGATTCGCAGAAGGGGCTGTCAAAGCCGCCGAGTGGGTGCAAAATAAAAGAGGTTTCTTCGACTTCAAGGATATCTGGCGGGAATTGAGGTAGCTATGCTGAAGTTGCGCGGATGCGGGACCGCTCTGGTGACGCCCTTCAAGAGCGATGGTTCTATCGATGAGAAGGGGTTACGTGGACTAGTCGAGTGGCAAGTGCAATCGAAGATCGACTTTCTTGTCCCATGCGGTACCACCGGCGAGACACCAACTCTTTCCCACGACGAATGGTTGCGAGTCATTGATGTCACGATTGAAGTCGTGAATGGTCGGGTTCCCATCGTTGCCGGGGCAACCTCGAACTCCACGCGAGAAGCCGTCAGCAAAGCAAAAGAAGTAGCCAGCCGGCGAGGTGTCGACGCCATCCTGACAGCGTCCCCCTATTACAACAAACCCACGCAGGAAGGTCAGTATCAGCATTTCAAAGCCATCGCGGAAGCAGTCGACAAGCCTCTGGTTCTATACAACGTTCCTGGCAGAACCGCAGTAAATATCGAACCGGCGACCTTGGCTCGATTGGCGGAGATTAAAAACATAATTGCCGTTAAGGAAGCCAGCGGGAACATCAGTCAGATCGCTGAAGTATGTGCATTAGCACCGAAGGACTTCGCAGTACTTTCGGGCGACGACGCGATCACCCTTCCCGTAATCTCGCTGGGAGGAGCAGGGATAATTTCAGTCGCCTCCAACGAGATCCCGTTTGAGATGGCCGAGATGACCCGCGCCGCGCTCGCTAACGATTGGGACAAAGCACGCAACATCCAGAACAAATATCTGCCGTTGATGCAGGCAAACTTCCTCGAGTCCAATCCGATGCCCGTGAAGGCCGTGCTCGCGATGATGGGTAGGATCGAAGAGAACTTCAGATTGCCAATGCTGCCCGTCAAAAAAGAAACCAGGGCCAAGCTCGAGAAGATTGCAAGCGAGCTCGGGCTGCTCAAACCAGTCCCAGTTTAGGCAGCTATACGCCTTTTCGCACTTTCAAGCGAGAGCACACGCTCGTAGAGTTCTTCGTACTCCGACGCCATTCGCGCGGAGGAGTGATTTGTTTCGACATGAACCCGGCACGCGTGGGGATCGATGTCATCCGCCTTCCAAACGGCTTGCGCCATTTGCTCCACGTCATCCACAATCATTCCTGTCACCTCGTCAATGACCACTTCCGGAATGGCTCCCCGGCGGAATCCGATCACAGGTGTCCCGCACGCCATGGCTTCCATCGCGACCAGCGAAGACGTTTCTTCGACGAGGCTGGGGACCAGAAGGGCACGCGCATTTCTCAGAAGGCGAATCTTGGTGTCGAAAGTCGGCGTTTCCACGAAGCAAACCTTCGGGATCTTTGTCCCGAGGTGAGGTCTGATCCTGGCCTTGTAAAAGAGCTGGTGGTATGTGAAGGGGTACACCTGTCCCGCTAGAACCAGCGGCAGGCCTGTCTTCTCAGCGACTTCAATCGCAAGATGAGGACCTTTTTCCTCGCAGACACGTCCCATCCAAAGCAGATAGTCCTGCTTTCCCGGCACGAACGGAAACTTCTTGACCTGGATGCCGTTCCGCACAACGCCCATAACATTCGGAATGCTGGCGAACGAGCGCTCCTGCGCCTCAGACACGCAGTTGAGATACAAGTTCGAAGGAAGATTTTGAAATAGCTCTCCAGGATAAAAGTGCCTCGGAAGATGCAGCGTCGCAAGCGTAGGGATATTACATTCCGAAGCGCGTTTCCAAAAACCGCCACTCTTGTCGTGGATCAGGTCGAAGGTCGGTCGCGAGCCATTGGTCTGGTGCAACATTTCGAGAATTCGTCTGTGGTGTTCAGCTTCGCGGTGAACAAAATTGTCTGGCTCGGTTGTTTCTCGACCAGTAGCAAACACCACACCGCTGACGCGTGAACCCCCGCAGGCCGCAACTGCCGTGAAGTGTCCCCGCTCAGAGATCTCAGCTTCCAGGACCGAAAGCATTTGCTCGGCCCCACCGCAACTTTCATCGCTCACGGGCAGCAGGGGATACGCCACATACAGTATGCGGCGAAGCTGGTTGGCAATAGATGTGGTTACGCTGCGGTTCCCCATTCTCGTTGTCTCGCGGATTTAGATGGTTGATTCAGCAAGCGTGTAAATGCCCGGCACAAGTCAGCTCCGCGCATCGGCCACTGCCATGCCTCGTAATTCAGTGTGCCCACATGCGGTGGCTGAGAGAAGTCGTACATTTTCGCGGGCCGAACAGTTTCGATACCAACATCGAATTCAGCGAGCACGTTCGCCTGCGAAGCGTAAGCCGCGAACATGGCGTGCTTGCACTCCAGTTCCTGTGGGGTCGGCGAGATCTCAACACCAGATGCGACAATAAATTTCTGCCGTTGAAGCACACTGCCGGACCGATGATAAAGTGGCATTTCCCAAACCGGCAGTTCGTAGCGTCTTCCGCAAACAAAAGCTAGGAAGCTGCAAGCGTCGTGGTCCGGATGTCCGCCTTCATAGGCCAAAGTTAGGATAGCGTCTGGAAGTTCACGCTCTATCAGGATGGCAAGGGCGTTGTAGGCGCACTCCACGTTGAGAAACAATTCCTGATCCGCAACCGTGTTCTTTTCGTCCAACATATGGAGATGCTGTAATCCGATACGCTCGAGAGCTTCTTTCGCCTCCCGCAGCCGCCGCGCAGCATATCCTTCGCGTGACCCGTACTTCGACCAAAAATATTCCGAACGGGGTGCGCCGTCCGTGGCGTAGACAACAATCGGGTCCCGTATTCTCTGCAAAAGATTGCCACAGCCAACTGCTTCGTCATCGGGATGTGCGACGAGCACAAGCGTGCGTCCGAGAAGCGAGTCGATGCACTCCACGAAAAGTCTGATGCAAGCTGCCCGTCCGATGGATGGTATATGCAGTGGAAAACTGTTCCATCGTGACAGAGGCGAGCATTTATACTGGCTTTGGAATGCATCCACTCCAGGCAGGAATTGAGCGTCTGTACGCACTGGGAGCCGAAGCGCGCAACGTCTCCGGCGCGCGGGCAGTTTTCAGCGATTTTCGGGATGCACTGACCAAGGGCGAGATCCGCGCAGCAGAGAAATCAGACGGCGAATGGAGGGTGAATGTCTGGGTAAAACAGGGCATTCTCCTGGGATTCCGCATCGGCGAACTGATGGAAATGGGATGCGAGGACCTGTCGTTCGTGGACAAGGACACATTTCCGTTACGACAGTTCCGGATCGACGATAAAGTGCGCATCGTGCCCGGCGGATCGTCGGTTCGCGAGGGGGCCTACGTAGCGCCGTCGGTAATTTGTATGCCGCCGATGTACATCAACGTCGGGGCCTACGTGGATGAAGGTACGCTGGTGGACTCCCACGCCCTGGTTGGCTCCTGCGCGCAGATCGGCAAGCGCGTCCATCTAAGCGCGTCCGCCCAGATTGGTGGCGTGTTGGAACCGGTGAATGCCGCCCCCGTTGTCATCGAAGATGATGTATTAGTTGGCGGGAACTGCGGTGTTTACGAAGGCACGCGAGTAGGGGCGCGGGCGGTGCTTGGTGCGGGCACGGTTCTCACGCGCTCCACGCCGCTGTACGACCTCGTTAACGGTGAGATCTACCGTGCTGCCGATGGTAGCTGCCTCACTGTGCCTGAAAATGCCGTGGTTGTTCCAGGATCGCGCGCCATCTCAAAAGGCAAAGGTCAGGAATGGGGACTGTCGTTATACTCACCTGTGATTGTGAAATATCGCGACGAGAAGACCGATCGCGGCGTTGAACTCGAAGATCTGTTGCGTTAGCAAGCTGTCGAAATCTCTTTCCAAGAACAGGCACATGAAACGGCGACTCCTGCTTGCCGCTTTAGTGATGATGGGCGTTGTCGGCTTGCTGCAGAGCGCGGCTTACCTCAACATCACTTCCCTCCCCCACTCCTTTCTCCTTTCCGTCCGCTGGATCACGTTAGCTCTGTTAATTGCTTACGCCGTCGTACGTCGCTCATTGACGACATGGATCATCGTCAGCATGTTCCTCGGCGCAGAGATCGGCCACGACTGGCCGAACGTTGCCACCAACCTGCGCGTGTTAAGCCAGATCTTCCTTCAGCTCATCAAAACCATCATCGCACCCTTGCTGTTCGCGACTTTGGTTAGTGGCATCGCCGGACACGCCGACTTGAAGAAGGTCGGACGCATGGGAATCAAGGCGATCATCTATTTCGAACTCGTTACCACGATAGCCCTTTTCATTGGGCTCGCAGCCATCAACATCAGCAAGGCCGGAGTTGGTGTGCAGTTGCCGCAGGCGCCTGGCGAGGTGCTGCCGGCAACAAGGCACACGCCGAGCGAAATCATCCTTCACATATTCCCAGAGAACATCGCGAAATCCGTCGCTGAAGGACAAGTACTGCAAGTCGTAGTCTTCGCGATCATTTTTGGAATCGCTCTCGCCATGGTTCGCGAGGACAAGCGTAAGCCTATGCTCGCGCTGACAGACAGCCTCGCTGAGGTGATGTTCAAATTCACAAACATCGTGATGTGGTTCGCCCCGCTCGGCGTGGGTGCGGCGATCGCGTACACAGTCGGACACACGGGAATGGGCGTGCTGGTGAACCTTGCCAAGTTGCTGGCTACGCTTTACGTCGCTCTGTTGGTATTTCTGTTTGGAGTCTTGCTGCCGATTGCATTGTTCTTCAGGGTGCCGGTGAAGAAGTTCGTCAAAGCCGTGGCAGAGCCTGCGTCAATTGCATTTGGCACCAGCAGTTCTGAGGCTGCATTACCGAGAGCCATGGAAGCCATGGAAGGGATAGGCGTTCCTCGGAAAATTGTGGCATTCGTGATGCCGACCGGGTACAGCTTCAACCTCGACGGGTCCAGCCTATATCAATCATTAGGAGCCATTTTCGTCGTGCAGGTCGCGGGCATTCATCTGTCATTCGGCCAACAGTTACTCCTCCTGCTCACACTGATGCTTACCAGCAAAGGAACGGCCGGTGTTTCGCGTGCTTCCATCGTGATCCTGCTCGGCACGGTCGGATCGTTCGGCCTGCCTACCGAGCCGGTGTTCATCCTGTTGGGAATCGATCAATTGATGGACATGGCCAGAACTACCGTCAATGTTATCGGTAATTGCCTGGCCACGGTTGTGGTTGCGAAGTGGGAAGGTGAGTATCCGGAGAGTTCTGGGTCGGAAGCGGTTCAGGCAGCAATGGCCGAATGATCAGCTTGCGCGCTGCCTCTCCAACTTCTTCATTACCGATGCCACCTTCCGAAGGTCTTCGATGAACAACTCCATCTCCTGGCGGCGTTTCTCTTCGTCCGGGGCGCGCAGGATAGATGATGGATGCACTGTAGCTGTAATGTAAGGTGCAAGCGTGTGCGGGATGAGTTCGCCTCGACGCTGGGTTACCTTGAAAGAACTTCCCAATAGACTCTGTGCAGCCGTTGCACCCAGGCAAACGATCACCTCTGGCTTGATGACGCTGATCTCCGCTTCAAGCCATGGCCGACAAGCTGTTATCTCCAATTGGTTCGGCTTCTTGTGTATCCGGCGCTTGCCTCGAGGTTCCCACTTGAAGTGCTTCACGGCATTCGTGACGTAGACCTCACCGCGACCGATGCCCGCCGCCTCCAGTCCTTTATCTAGTATTTTTCCCGCCGGACCAACGAACGGACGACCTTCAAGATCTTCTTTATCTCCCGGCTGCTCTCCGACGAAGACGACTTTTGCATCCGAAGAGCCTTCTCCAAAAACGGTCTGAGTTCCAATTTTCCATAAATGGCAAGCCTTGCAGCCAGCGGCAACGACGCGTAGTTTCTCCACCGTGGGTCGCGGCGGAATCAGTGGGGCGGCAGTTGTTTGGGCAATTCTGGGCATCGGAGTTTTAGATGCCGAAGAGGTTGGGCCGGGCTGGGCGGCATTTACTCCATCGAGAGCTCGATACTGTGAACGTGGGATACAAACCCGGTTTCCGGATTCATCTCAGCGAGAATCTTGTAGGTCTCCCGCCGAGCTTTCCAGCCTTTCTGTTCGAGTTCCAATACCTTCGCGTGAAATTGGTCGGCGTCCCACTCGCGTACCATCGTTACCTGGCTCATATGGATTCCTTCGAAAGGATGTCTGTAATGTATCGCAATCAAGAAGAGAGCCCCGGGACAAAGCCCGGGGCCCTCTTCCACGCTAACTCTTCTGACTTTTGTGGCGGTCGCACATCTTTCCCCCGCAGCAGCCCTTCTTCTCGGTTTTAGCCATCTTACCGCAGCAGTCGACACCGTCTTTGCAGCATGCCGCGCCTTCCTTGCAGCAATCAGCCTTGGCCGATGCGTCCTTCCCACAGCAGCTTTTGCCTTCCTTACAGCAGGACGAGCCTTCTTTGCAGCAGTCACCTTTTCCGGATGCTTGCTTGTCATGGTGACCGCAGCATCCTTTGCCGTCCTTGCAACAGGCAGCGCCTTCTTTGCAACAAGATTTCGCGTCATCAGCGGGTTTGCTGGCCGGAGCCACGGGCGCGGCAGTTTGCGCCCAAATATTAAGAGCAAATAAAAGAGCAATGACTATAGCCTTGATTTTCATTTTCGTTCCTCGATTCGTTGGGCCTCGCAACGCGAGACAGTTCACTGCTTGAATTCCAAAGATGGCAGAAGAATCGAGGCTATATGCGCAAATCTTCTTTGAGGCTGAGAACACCTCGTATCGGTGGGCTCGCGTTGGCGCTTTCCAGCGTGGCCGCTGGGCTCGGAATCTGTAATCCCTCCAGGATGACACGGCCAAGCACCGCAAACGCCACTGCCGTCTGTATTGATTTGGGAGCAGTTGCCGGCTCTCGCTCGACCGCGCAGCATGACATGCTCGAAGCGCACGCAGAAAGGTGGTTTGCTGACGACTGTTTCTTCGCCCTTGGGCAGCACTCATGTTCGGAAGCCGCAGGCTTGGACTCGCGCTTGGCCGATCCATCTTGCGGGGCACACTGCTTGGCCGCCGCCGGAATCAGCATCATCGGACATATCGCAGATGCCCACACAGTGCTAGAGAGCATCAGCAAAAGTCCCAACGCGCGTTTTCCAAAACCCGTCATGCTGTTGCCATTCTCCTCTTTTTGAGTCCCTGACCGTTGTGATTTCCGTCACAATCATTTCATGTTTATGAAAAAGGGTGCGTCCGAAGACGCACCTTTTGTTTGTTACGGATACAAGGCTAGTCCCCCATCTGCCGAACCGGCTCCGGGATTACTTTTGCCACGGGGTTATGGTCGTAGGAATGCCCAGTTACCAGGCCTAGGACGAACCACCCCAGCACCAGCGCTCCCAAGGCGAACAAACTGTCGCCCAAGGCCCTCGCCCAACGCAGGTTTTGAAGCAGCGGATTCTGCATAAACTCCGCCGACCTCGCGTACCAGGTCCCTACTTCCACCGACGCCCAGGCCTGCATCAAGCCGATTGGCAACATGCTGACCAGCACCATAAGCGACAGGCCGATATTGATGAACCAGAAGGAAACTGCCAGCGGCTTCTCCTTCCAGACCAATCCTGGGCGATAGGCGCGCAGGCAGAATAGCATCAGTCCAAGGCCTAGCATTCCGTACACACCAAACAAAGCCGTGTGACCGTGAACGGGTGTCGTATTCAGACCTTGCATGAAGTACAAGGCAACCGGCGGATTGATCATGAACCCGAAGAGTCCGGCGCCGACAAAATTCCAGAATGCCACGGCAACAAAGAAGTATATGGGCCACTTATAAGACGAGATCCATGCCGCCTTCTGGGTGCCGCGAGCCAGGCGAATGTTTTCCCACGCTTCCACTCCGACCAGGCACAGTGGAACCACTTCCAATGCGCTGAACACGGCTCCCAGAGCGAGAACTGAATTGGGTGCGCCAGTGAAGTAGAGGTGGTGGAATGTGCCGATAATCCCCCCTGAAAGAAAGACGATGGTGGAGAACATGACCGCTTTTGTTGCGGTACGCACCGACAGGAGCTTCAGCCTCGTGAACAAGAATGCGATCACCACTGTGGCGAAGACTTCGAAGAAACCTTCCACCCAGAGGTGAACTACCCACCAGCGCCAGAATTCGGTTCTCACGATATGGCTGCGCTGCCCATACATCAGACCCGCTGCATAAAACGTCGGGATTGCGATCGCGGAAACCAGGAAGAGCAACAACAACGAACGGCTTTCATCGCGCTTCGCGATCGCAGGTTTTAGTCCGCGATACATCAGGAAGAGCCAGAAGACCAACCCGACGAAGAGAAGGATCTGCCACAACCTCCCGAGATCCACATATTCATAACCCTGCGCCCCGAACCAGAACCACAGGTTGCCGAGCTTCTGCTGAATGCCAAGCCACTCGCCCGCAAGAGAACCCACGACAACCAGGATGAGCGCAACAAACAAGGCATTCACTCCGAAGCGCTGAGCCTTCGGTTCGCGGTTGCTCACCGCTGGACCGATGAAGAGACCGGTGGCGAGCCAGGAGGTCGCAATCCAGAAGATTGCGATCTGCAAGTGCCAGGTGCGCGCGATGGAATAGGGCAGCCACTTCGCGAGCGGAATTCCGTAGAAGCTTTGTCCTTCGACGCCGTAATGAGCGACGATCGCACCTAACCCCACCTGCACCACCCACAACGCCGCCACCACAAAGAAGTACTTGATGGTCGCTCGTTGCGATGGCGTTGGGTTGAGCCCAAGCAGCGGATCGTTCAGCGGCAAGGGCTCGTTAACAGGTTCGTGCTTCCGCGAGGCGGTGTACCAGACCATACCGCCGATTCCCGCCAGCAGCAGGATGACACTGATCACGCTCCATGCGATCGAGTTTCCCGTCGGACGATTCCCCACGAGTTCCTCGTGCGGCCAATTCTGTGTGTACGAAACTTCCTGGCCAGGACGATTTGTGGACGCTGCCCACGACGTCCAGAAGAAAAATACGCTCATGTCGCGCAGTTTCTTCGGATCGGTAAGCGCACCTTTAGCAATCGCATATTCTGTCCGGCCGCTGGAGAAAACATCGGCATAGTGATTCTGCAGCTCTTCAAATGCGGCTGCGCGAACAGGCGGGATGACAATGGAGTTCGAGGCGGAATTATAAGAATTGGTCCGCATCAATTGCTGGAGACGTGCCTGCAGCGATCCCTTCAGTTCCACAGGTGCGGAGCCGTAGTCCTGCACGCCTGCCTCTTTTGCCCATTGATCCAGGATGTAGATCGATTCGCGATGAAGCCAGTCAGCAGTCCAGTCGGGTGCGACATAGGCGCCATGGCCGAAAATGGAACCAATTTCCTGCCCCCCAATCGACTGCCACGCATTCTGCCCGTCGCGTATTGTTTCTCCGGTGAAAAGCACTCGGCCATCGGTTGTCACTACATTGGCGATCGGCGGTGCGCTGCTAATCGCTTTATAGCCCACGCTGCCCAGGACGGCGAAGGCCGCCACCAGTACGATTGCCAGGGCTATCCAATATTTGCGGTATTCCATCTTGCGCTCCTAAAACGATGTATGAGTACGGCTACCCTTGGGTCTTCACTTCCAATTCAATCGCGCGCGGATGGAGAATGTTGTTCTCCATGTGGATGTGCTGGTGCAGGTCGGCTTCGAACTCGGCGAAGCCCTGGTAAAGAGTCTGATAACTGAAGCAGCCCTCTTCGGGTGCTACGTAACCCGCGGTGATCTTCCGCAGTTCCTTCAAAGCATCCCCCGCGGAATCGTGTTCGATTTCCATCATGTGAATCGGGTTCCGAACGGTGCCGAAGCATGACGAAGGACGGCGATTGTTCCCGCTCTGCTCGAGTTCCTTGACGTACGGAAAAAGGACGGTCTCTTCTTTCATCAGGTGCGAGGTGAGCTCATCACGCAGGCGGTAGAAGATGTCTTGCACTTGCTTGAGTTCCGGATGCTTCTCGCTGTGTTTGCTGGCGACTTTTTTCAGTAGTTGCTCCAGTCGAGGCAGTTCCTGCTTAACGAAACTGTGGTGTTTGGTCACGATGTAATCCATCACCTCGCGCAAGGAAGCCTTGGACCAGTCGGACTCAACAGCTACGGTTTTTGCGCTTTCTTCTAATTGCCGAAGTACATCGTCAACCGGAAGTTCTGCCTGGGTACATGCTTCGATCAGTGGTTTCCCACCACCGCAGCAATAGTCAATTCCGAGCTTTTCAAATAGCCGGACGGCTTGAGGAACTTGAACTGCAAATTCGCGGACGGTTTTAGTAGCGTCGTACATCACTCATCTCCGGGGTCTGAAGCAGCTCTCACCGGCGATCCCACTCGCCGGTGAGGCGCAATCAGGAGGTTCGAGCGTCAGCACCATCACCGACGTTCAAGAGCAATGTACGTGCGAAATAAAGTGGGGCCGATGACTTTTGTCACGACCCCGAAAGAAAGATGCTTAGGATGTCTTGTGTGACAGATGTCACGTTGGATGTGGCAACTACTCAGCAGCTTCTAATTCTGCTTCCAGCTTTCTCAGGTCAGGAACGATAACAGTCTTGTTCTCTAGAACGATGAGGCCCTCTGCCTGAAGCCGACTCAGATTCCTGGAAACAAGTTCACGCACCGTTCCAATATGAGAAGCAAGTTCCTGGTTGCTGGCTGGCAGTTCGCCTTCCACGCCCCGCGAGGTCTTCTTCCCCTCTTTAGCCATGCGAACAAGAAAGGAAATCAATCGCGACCGCACCGTGGTGAAAGACAACTCTTCGATAATTCCAACTAGGCGTCGCAACCGCGCACCAACCACCTTCAAGACCTTCAGGGAGACCTTCGGATGCACCAGGCACAACGACGAGAAATCTTGCTTGCTGACGAACAGCACCCTCGTCTTTGTTGCGGCCGATGTTGAGGCGGGATAGTTGCCTCCATCAAACACTGGAAGTTCTGCCACTGAGCTACCGGGACCTTCTATGGAGAGGACCTGTTCTCGTCCGCTGGCTGAACTTTTGAAGATTCGCAGCGCGCCGGTCTCAACTATGAACAGACCAGCACACGGCTGTCCTTCGGAGAAAACGATTTCTCCAGCCTCCAACTCGCGAGGTACCGCTCGTTCCGCAAGAAACTGAAGTTCTGGTTCGGAAAGATCGGCAAAGATAGCGACCTTGCGCAGCGTATCGAATACGTTGGATTGTTTTATGGGCATTGCGCACATTGTACGAGGACAACTGAGAACCAAAAAGCCGCACTGGACCCAGCATAATCCAGTGCGGCAGCCAACGAAGAACCCGAGAATCTCAGGCCTTGCTAGTGGCAGAAGTCTTTGGTTCGTAGATGCAGAATGGCTCCGGATCGAGCATGTCGCCAGTGGCAGCGAAGGCGCGAGCCCGGCATCCCATGCACACGTTGCGAAATTCGCAGCAACCGCATTTCCCTTTTAGGTTGCCGGTATCGCGCAACGCTTCGAATACCACCGAGTCATTCCAGATTTCAGCAAACGTCTGCTTCTTCAAATCTCCGGCCAGCACGGGCAGGTAACCGCAAGGGAAGATTTCGCCTTCGTGCGAAACGAAACACACACCCGTTCCAGCAAGGCAGCCTTTTGTCATGGAGTTCATCGCCGGATCGCCCGGGTGTCCAGACGGATGTCCGGTGTGGTGGCCCTTGGGCTTCAGAACCACCGCGCTTGAACCTGGCATGGTCATCTCCGACGGTCCGATAGCCGGAGTCGACGGGCCGCCGTATGTCATGGTTCCCGCCGCAACCGCTTCACGCCGCTCCTGTGCGCGTCGCTGGCGAACCACGCGGAAATAGTGCGGAGCGCACGTAGCCTTGAGTTCGATATCTCCCTGCTTGGATTGATCGTAGAACCAGTGCAACATCTGCTCGTATTCTTGCGGGGAGACCATTTGTTCGGCAGCAATATCCACTCCACAACCGACCGGCACGAGCAGGAAAGTATGTAATGCGTCAGCCCCTAGGCGTCGAGCCAGGTCCAGTACCTGCGGAAGTTGCTTCGCGTTGTGCTTGGCGATGGTCATGTTGATCTGCACGGACATGCCTAATTCCTGCAGGTTTTTCATTCCGTACACAGCCGCGTCGAACGCTCCCGGAATTCCGCGAAAACTGTCGTGAGTTAAGGCGTCTGCGCCATCCAGAGAAATCGAAACGCGTTTTACTCCGGCAGCCACAATCTTTTTGGCGACGTCCTTCGTGACCAACGTTCCGTTCGTTGCAAGTGCCACGCGCAAACCCTTCTGGGTTGCATAGGTGGCCAGATCGAAAATGTCAGAGCGATAGAGTGGCTCGCCACCGCTGAGCACGAGGATGGGATTCGCGAAGCCCGCAATCTGGTCGATGATTTCGATAGCACGCGAGGTTGGAAGATCGGTTGGTGAACTCAATTCAGTGGCGGTCGCTCGACAGTGGACGCAGCGGAGATTACATCCCTTAGTCACCTCCCAGAAGATAAGGCGCGGTATGAACTGCTCGGTTGCTGGTTTTTTGCTGGTTGGAACAGTTTGGGATTGCATTTGTTGCTCCTTCATCCGGCTAGCCGGTAACGGGTGATTCATCCCCGTCAGCAGAAGGGTAGAAAAACGATGAACATTCGGGCCGTGACGGACATCACAAGCCGGAGTGAGCACACTCACCCTCAAGAAAACAGGTGGCTCGCAAGCCACCCGGGTGTTCAGAATGCGGAGTTTACGGCCCTACGCCGCCACTATGACAATCGGCACAATTCACGGCCGTCATGTCGCCGAGGTCCACTGGATGAGTGAATTTCGTTCCGGTTGCGGTCGCTATCAATGGCTTTCCACTTTCAGTTTGCGCCAGCACCGTGTGGCAAACGTTGCAGTCTTTGCTGATCACTTTGCCTTCGGCGCTCATGTGATTGCCATCGTGACACCGGAAACAACCTGACGAATAAAAGTGTCCGATGTTCGAAGGATGAACCCGCCAGTCGACCTTCATCTCCGGGAAGATGGTGGTGCTGTAAATCCGCTGGACCTCCTGGATCGCGCTCAGGACAGTTCCCTGTTTCGTCTTCCAGACTTCTGGATGCTTCTCCTGGTAGTACTTCTGCAGATCAGTGCTGATCGTGCTGAGCGCCTGCTGCTCGGTGTCGAATGTGCCGGTGAGGGCCGTCACCGCCTGCTGCTTGATGTAAGGCAGGCTGGCATCAATGCGTCCGTTGAGAAGTGCGTTATCGACGGAATGATCGGGTGGCACATAGATGTGCGTGGGACGATTATGACAGTCCACGCAGTCCATGTGCTTCTGTTTGGCTTTTGCAATCTGCTCCTGGGTGACGCTCGCGTCCTTGACCGAGTAAACGGTTACCTTACCGGTGTCTTTGTTCTTCGCTTGCACCCATGGAATCACCTGCTTTTGCGAATCGGTCGCAATATAACTAATCTCGTTCGCGATGTTCATGTGCCAATGAATACCCGAAGGCGTTCCAACGCCCGGCTCACCGCCACCCGTCTTGATCAAGAGCTGCAATTGGCGAGGCGTATTCTTTTCATCATTGCCGTAGTGAGTGAACACTTTCAGCTGAGCACCATGGAACTTTTTCGGCCAATGGCATTGTTCGCACGTTTCCTGCGCTGGGCGCAGGTTTTGAACCGGAGTCGGAATAGGTCTGGGAAACTTGTTGAACGCAACCGCATAGAGCTGATAAGCGCCTGAGAGCTTCGAGCGCACGTACCACCCAGCCCCAGCACCAACGTGGCAATCCACGCAGGCCACGCGCGCATGGGGCGACTGCTGGTATGCAATAAACTCCGGCTTCATCACGGAATGACAAAGCTGTCCACAGAACTGGACGGAATCAGTGAACTCATAGGCGCGATAACTCCCCGCCGCGCTAACCGCAACGAAGACGACCGAAAATGCAATCACTGCCGCGAAGGTTCCTCGTTGTTTCGGGTTGTTGAGATCGATCCGTGGAAATTTCGGGATCACACTGGGCGCTTGTTTGCGACGGCGATTCCGTTCGATCAACATTCCGGCGGGAATCAAAACAAGTCCTAAAATCATCACGCCGGGCATCAGCATGTAAGCGAAGATGCCGATGTAGGGGTTCGGCCGCTGCGACATGAAATCGATGAAAACGAGGAAAGCGATGTTAGCGGCGGCCACGATCGCTATGGCCATGCCGATCAGGCTGATCAGATTCTTCGTCAGGCCAGGCGTCCGCCCGTTGTCAGTGGCCAGTTCCGATGTTTCCCGGGGTCCCAGTTCGTCAGACATTCCTTGCCCTCTCGCCAAACCAATCTGCGTCATTCGGAGCTTTGTGCTGTAAGAGTAGACCTAAGGTAAAACACGGCCGCGTGATCCACATCACAAATCGGAGTGATTTTTTTGGATCACGCGCTCCCGATCGCTTAGTCGTGCGCCGCTGACGACTCCTGTTTTTCTTCTTCAGACAGTTCCACCGCGTTAGCAACTGCCGCGGTTACGGTCTTTGTGTCTTCCGGATGTTCGTGCGAATAGTCCTCCACTGACATTTTGCCGTCCAGCCATGCCCAATTAATCGGATAGACATCTGGATCGAACATCACCTGGTAGAAGTGCCAGACGACAATCGCCAGCGTGGCCAGGATCGCCTCATAGAAGTGAATCGCTGTAGCAACATCCAGCCACCAGCGCGGGACCAGGTTTCCGAAGCCAACCTTGAACCACAACATCAGGCCGGTACTGGCCATCACAAAAGTTCCCCACACTAGCGCCCAGTACTCCATCTTCTCGCCATAAGTGAAGCGTGCGAACCGCGCTGGATGTCCGCCAAGGCCGAGGTAGTACCGCAGGTTAGCCAGTATGTCGGTGGCATCTTTCGGCACCGGCAGCATGTCTGAGAACATTTGCCTTCCGCTTTTCTTCGCGGCAAGGTAGAAGAGGTGATAGATCGAGACCAGGATCAGCAGCGTTCCTGCCACTCGGTGGACAACGCTTCGCACGCCCTCGCTCATCAGCAGCGCCCGCGAGAACATCGATTCCGGATACTTCAGCGCAAACCCGGTAATCACTAGGGTTATGAAGGAAACCAGCAGAAGCAGGTGCTGGATCCGCTGCTCCGTTTCCATACGCACGACGATGCGACGTGGGTCTTTGCGTTTCGCCGCCGCCTTCTTCCGCCAGATCAGTACGTTGTGCAACAGCATGAACCCGATGGTGCCGAAGATCAGCCCCATGTAAAGGCGGCGAGTCCAACTGACTGCAACCGATCCAACGTCCGCCGAGAGCGGCGCTTCAATGTGAACCTTGCCCTTGATGAAATTCTCGCTCGCGCCCGGATGGCACTGACCACATGTTTTCGCCAGGTTTGCCTGGTTGATCGTCGACTTCGCGTCTGACGATGGAAGGATATTGTGCACCCCGTGGCAGCTCGCACAATTCGCCGCGATCTTGGAACCCATCTTCAGCGCGAGTCCATGGTAGCTAGCCATGTAGCTGCTCGCGCGGCCTGATGCTACTCCGTAGTCCTCGGTGAGCCTTACGCTCTCATGACACTTGGCGCAAGTGGTTCGAGCCAGGTTCTGCGCCGATACTGAAGAATTCGGATCAACATGCGACTTGATCCCGTGGATCCCATGACAATCGGTACATACTGGTGCGGCGGAAACTCCGTTCAGGATCGCCTTTCCATGAATACTGCTCATGAATTCCGTCTTAACGGACTCGTGGCACTTCGCACAGGTATTGGGAACGTTGAACTTGAAAATTGAACTTTTGGGGTTGGCGGCGTTCAAGATCTCATGGGAACCATGACAATCCGTGCAGACGGCCGCTTTGTCTGAACCGTTCGCTACGGCCTTCCCGTGAACGCTTTCCTGGTAGGAATAGAACGGCGCCGCCGAATGTCCGCTCGCTTCCATCACGAATTTTTGCCCGTGGCATGTCCCGCAGGTCTTGGCCACATTCTGATGTGCAACGGGCGATGCCGGATCACCAGCTACGACGATCTGGTGTGGTCCACCGTGACAGGAAAGGCACGTTGCTGCCTGCTTATTCCCCTTCGCCACAGCTTCTCCGTGTACGCCAGACTTGTACCCAGCCACCTGGTCAGCATGACACGTTGCGCAATCCACCTTGGCTGGTTGCGGGTCATGCGGAAACCCCTTAACGTCCGCGTGACAATCCGTACAGCCAAACATGCTTCCGTGTATCGAATTCTTGAACTTGCCCTCGTCCACGTGCAGACTGACCGCTTTTCCGTCGACATCTTTCGCCAGGCTGGCGTCACTATGACATGCCAGGCACTCAGCGGATTTATCCACCGGTGCCGCAGCAGCCTTGTCTTTAGCAAAGGCCGTCGCCGCGCACAACAGCAGGCAGAACATGAACAATTTGACGCTACGCATTATGACTCCCAGCACAGCTACATGAATGAATGGAGGAATCGATGGAGAGGACTTCATTCGGCACCTCCAGCCCTTTTCGGGCTATCTCATTCTTTCCAAACCATGCCTCAAGGGGCTGTGAGCTATCTCACTTCCCGGGGTGATAGAGGGCACCTCAGGATGTCCAGCCGTGCTCTGTGTGACCGCAGTCACGTTCGTAAAAACTTAGTCCGGCAGACCGATCTATTTGATTTCATGCGGTCGAGGGCCACCCGCAACAAGTGCGAGACGATCGTCGGTCCGTATGTCGTGGGTCACATGCGGAGGTGAGTAAAAGAAAGGAGCGATCTTTGGACGCTCCCTGGGGTTGTTCGCCTGAAGGGTTGAAAAACGTGACGGACTGAAAACACCGTATGGATGGCCGGTGTCTACGAGAAACAGCGCTTGCTCTATGCGCGGGTGCGAAGTGGAATCCGAGAGCGGCGAGTACGCGTTAATCCAACCGTCCGTACTCGATCAAAGGCAATATGCAGATCTTGGCTGAGCAGGTGCACCACTTGCATGCATGCTTCTCGGTGATCGCGAAGGAACTTCAGTAGCTCTTTTCGCTTTACGAAGGCGATTTGCGCGTTGTCGAGGACCTCGGCGGTTATCTCATAAGGCTTGCCCGACATGGTAGCGCTTAGCCCAAGCACTTCCCCAGGACCAGCAACTCGTAGCATCAGCCGCTTGCCGTGCTCGGAACACACCGAAAGCTTTACTCGACCTTCGCACAACACGAACACTCCGCGGGGAAGGCGCCCTTCCTGAAACAACGTTTCTCCTCGAGGAAACCGTTGCAGGGTCTTGATCGAATCGAACGATCGCAGCGCCTCCGCCGGTAGATCGCAAAAGATGCGGTCCGGACGCAGTTCGCATTTAAAGCAGCTTTGATGCGTCGCGCTTTCCATGCGACGTTTATCTCTTGCTTTGCTCCATCACCACAGTGATTGCAATCACAAATTGTCGTGATGACTTTTTGCCTGGGCCGTCTTTCAAGACGCGCTTGCAATCGACTTCAATGCAGCCTTGTTGCGGATCAGTAGCGTTGAACCTTTTGCCATCACGATCTGCCGCTTCTTCAAGTCCGCAAATAAGCGAGTGACGGTCTCCCGCGACGTGCCGATCATCTGCGCGATTTCTTCGTGCGTCAGTGCGAGTTTTAGCCGTGGTTCTACCTTATTTGCTTCACCATTCTTCAAGCTCCACTCGATCAGCAGCTTCGCCAGCTTCTCCGCGGCCGAATGCGAAAGTCCCAGAGAGCGGATCTCGTGGCACGCCGAGTTGTATTTGTCGCTCAATTGCTCTGCTACACGAAAACATGCGTCCGCATGTTCGCGGAGAAACCGCAGAAAATCTTCGCGCTTTACGAAATTCACCTGGCACGGATCCAGCGTTTCGGCTGTAAGCTCGTACGCCTTGCCCGAAACCGTCGCGCTCAGGCCCAGCACTTCGCCTGGTTCTGCCACCTTCAAGATCAAAGTCTTACCGTCGGTTGAACAGATTGAGAGTTTCACGCGGCCTTTGCACAGGACGTAAATCCCCCTGGGTGACTGACCTTCCACGAATAGAACCGCACCCTTCGGATAAGCTGTAGCGTACTTGATGGATTCAAATGCCTGCAGGGCGCCGGTGGGAAGATCGCAGAATAGGCGGTCAGCGCGTAACTTACAGGTAAAACAACTTTCTATGATGTCGAGACCATATGGTGATAACACGGCATAACCTCCTGCGACGTGATCACGAGGAGATGCCTGCCTGGCCTCTCGCTCATGGTCTGTAACACCGGAAGCTATTCCAGCGACAGAACATGGCTGCGTGCGCAGGAAATGCAATCCTTTGCTCCGGCAGCCCAGTTGTGATCTTGGTCACGGTGATAGTGTCCACTCCAACATCGCAAATCTCTGTGATAGACCTCACAACCGCATGTGACCAACTGGGCCATGTTGGTTCCACTCCGAATCGGAAAACCATTAACTCCATCCTCTCCAGCTACTTGCGTCGACGTCCACCAGCGCGCCGTGCCCGCGAAGTACACTTTCGTGCATCCAAGCAGCTGTCCGGCGAATCCCGCTGATTTCGCGCTTAGTGACTTCGAACGACGTCCCGATGCGCCAGTGAACATTCGGCGTGTACACTCGTCACCCGGTCAGTGAAAGCCATCCTGCCAAGTCGAAATGTGTTTATTGCCGGCGGTACGGGCTACATGGGTAAACAGTTGATTTCTGCTCTAACCACCCGTGGACATACAGTCCGTGCACTCGTCCGCCCTGGATCGAAAGCAACCTTGTCGACTTCCTCAGTCATCGTCGGAGATCCGCTCCGAAGAGAGACCTTTTCGGATCACGTCTCGCCCTCAGATACGTGGGTTCACCTGGTCGGCGTGTCCCATCCGAGTCCAAGCAAGGCTGAACACTTCAAGGCAGTCGATTTGAAATCAGTCGAGGTAGCTGTACCCGTGGCTCTTACGGCAAAAATTCGCCACTTCGTGTACGTGAGCGTCGCCCACCCCGCGCCTATGATGAAGGCCTACATAGAGGTACGCACCCGCTGCGAAGAACTTCTTTTCGACAGCGGTCTGAACGTCACCATCCTGCGCCCCTGGTATGTACTCGGTCCTGGGCATCGTTGGCCCTATCTGCTGGTTCCGATCTATAAGCTTTTCGAGAAGATCCCGTCCACCTCGGCTTCGGCTCGACGCCTAGGTCTGGTAACCCTTACTCAAACGATTTCTGCTCTCGTGTATGCCGTCGAAAATCCAGCGGAAGGCCGTATGGTTATGGACGTTCCCCGGATTCGTGCTTTGCAGTCCTCGTAATTCGCCCTCAAACCACGGTAACTGCCCTTCATTACTGCCGCTACGTTTACTTGTTCTCCGCGCAAAGCTACATTGCGCTTCAAGGGATGCGGCGCTGGATGCGGCACACGCGCACCAGCAAACGCAGGGGTGGATATGCTTAAAGCCGTCTATTTGTCCTTAGGAGTACTGGTCGCAAGGTGGATCTTCCGTCGTCATCTCGACGGCGATACCTTGTCCCGTTTGCGACACTTGGGTGGAGTTTAGCTAGACTTTTTTTACAAGAGTGCCGGACACACACCGGCTGGCTGTACTTGGGGGAGGACAGCCAGCCGGGTCCGGCACGCCATTTGAGCCACGACTTTCTTTGACCTCTTCTTGCGACAATAACTCTGAACTTACTTTCGTCAGTTCGTACCGGCGTTTTCCTCTGGCTTGCTTCTGAACTACCCGGTTAAACGTAAGCTGATATACAGCTGGCTAACCCCTCTCTCTTCGTTTCAACACCGTTATTTTTAGGACTTCTCCTTCGAACTCGAAGCCGCACTCCAACAGTACTTCGCCTTGCGGCACAGAGAGCGTGTAATCACTTCCATCGGCAACCGACGGAAGTGAGATCTGGCATGGCCTTGGCAGTAGAGGCTTCAGGCTGCCCGCGTTCATGTTGGCCAACTCGCCCATCGCGTCTCGAATCTGGTCGATTGCCACCTCGGCCGGGCTGGTAGCCAGGAATCTGGCAGTCGCCAGTCGCGCCAGTTCCAACGAGCAGTCCACACGAACAGCGCCCTCCCATGCCCCGGTAATGAGCACGCAAGCGCCTATCCCACGTCCTTTCTTCGAGACACTCCGCGCAGGCTGCAAATCAATCTGCAGCATTCCACTCCATATTTCATTGGTCATTCTGAAAATGTCGCCCTGCTCGATCACCATTGATCGCCCCTAAGCTCGAGGCCGGTAATAGGCCGTGGATTCGTACTGCACTCGCTCAAAACTGTCGTCGAGATTCAGCGTGGTCTCCGCACCACCCATCAGCATGTAGCCATCGGAACGAAGCTGCCGCCTCGCCCGACCCAAAATCACCTTCTTCGTCTCGACATCGAAATAAATCAGTACATTGCGCAGGAACAGAATGTCCGGCGCTGGCAACATCGGCCAGGGCTCTGCCAGGTTTAACTGACAAAACTCAACTGCTTCCCTGATCTCGTCGCTGATAACCCAATCAAGTCCTTCCCGATGGAAATATCGAGTTAGCAGGTTGACGGGTAAACCGCGATTAATCTCCAACTGTGAGTAATGCCCCTTCTGAGCCCGTTCCAAAACCGATGTGCAGATATCGGTCGCCAAGACTCGAATGTTCCAGGATCTGAGTTCCGGGAAGTCTTGCCGCAACATCATCACAGTGCTGTACGGCTCTTGCCCGCTTGAGCATGCCGCACTCCAGATACGCAAGGTCCTCTCTGCCGCCCTCGCGGCCAGCAGGCTTGGGACAATCACGGTTTTCAACGCCTGGAAGGGAACCAGATCGCGAAAGAACCACGTTTCATTATTCGTCATAGCATTCACGACACGACGATGAAGCGTGCTGAAGCTGTTGGCTCGCAACTGGTGGATCAGTTCGCAAACAGACTCGAAACCTTCTTCGGACACCAGGTACGCCAGCCGAGATTCCGCGATGTACTCCTTACCTGAATCGAGGACGATGGAAGTGTGATCGCGCATCAACTTCCGCAGATAATCGAAATCCATCGTACTGATTCCCATGACTTCGTTTTCCTCTACCCATGGATTTGATGGCTTGCGATGACTCGCCTGCTGATCTCGCTTGCGATTTGCGGAAGTGGCAAAACGCGATCGGCCAATCCTGCTTCCACTACGTACCCAGGCATTCCCCATACCACGGATGTCGCCTCGTCCTGCGCCAGCACTACCGCTCCAACTGCCTTCAGTTCTTCGGACCCACGCAATCCATCCTGCCCCATGCCGATCATCACCACCGCCAATGCATGTTGTCCGTAACACTTCGCCACCGATCGAAACAGCACATCTACCGCCGGACGGCAGGAGTGTTCCGGAGGAGCCTGATGAGTACGCAGCCTCATCCGCGTACCATCCGCTGAAACTGCAACGTGATAATCTCCGGGCGCGATCCAGATGCAACCGGCCTCCAGCACCTGGTTTGCGCTCGCTTCTGACACCTGCAGCACACAGCTTGCATTCAGCCGCTCAGCCAGGAACTTGGTGAACGTCGGCGGCATATGCTGCACCACAACCACCGGTACCGGAAAGTCAGCAGGCAATTGCGGCAAGACTTCGGACAGAGCATTGGGACCGCCTGTCGAAGTCCCCATTACAACAATTTCGAAAGGAGCCGCTGTTGCGGTTCGGGTCGCTGGAACCGTCCGAGACTGAAATGACGGCTGGATTGTTCTGGGAGCCAGTAACTCGCGTACACCGCACAGCACTTTAACTTTGGGAATGAGTTCTTCACGGATGCGCTCGATTCCACTGGTCACGCTTCCGACATTGGCCGGCTTGGTTACATAGTCACTCGCGCCCATTGCAAGCGCGTCCAATGTCGCAGTCGCGCCACGCTGGGTTAGCGTGCTGAACATGATCACCGGCAGCGAAGGGTACCGGAGCCTTAAATGGCGTAGCACCTCCAGGCCATCCATCTCCGGCATCTCCAGGTCCAACGTCACCACGTCTGGCGACAGCTGCTCGATCAGTGAAAGGCCGATTTTTCCGTTCGCTGCGACTCCAATCACTTCCAGCATCGGATCGGACCCGAGCGCCTCCCGCAAGATTCGGCGCACCACTACTGAATCGTCGATCACCAGCACCCCGATGCGTTTCATACTGTTCGCGGAACCACTCCGAGCATCTGCAGTTTTTCAATGACGGCGTCCTTGGTGAAAGGCTTCATGATGTACTCATCTGCACCGTGAGCCACAGCGGTTTCCACTTGCGCCATCTCCGTCTCCGTCGTCACCATTACGATCTTCATGCGGTTGTACTGCGGATCCGATCTCACAGCCTGCAGAAATTCGTAACCATTCATCTCCGGCATATTCCAATCGACCAGCGCTATGTCCATACAACCGTTCTCACGCAGACAGTCCAACGCTTCTACACCGTTCGAAGCCTCGCAGGTATCCAGCCCTGTTCCACGCAGTGTCATCCGAAGAATCGCCCGCATTGTGGAGGAATCGTCAACCACCAGCGCCCGCATATTGGTCCGCCTTTCTGACGCGCCTGATCCGTTCGGAACTGCAGGGTTATTCGGCACGGATCGTGAAAGGTTGATGGAAGGGCGAGCGGCGATCACTCTTCCGACCGCCACTCGCATGCTGAAGATTAGTGAACCGCTTCGGTCATTGCGGCTTCAGGCTCGGCAACTACGTACTTGCCGTTCGCCCGCGTTTTCCCGGAGCTCTTCGCCGAGCCCGGCGTCCGCTGATCGTCATACTTGAATTGCGACACCAATTCCTGCAGCTCGGCCGCCATTCGCTCCAGCGATTGCGCGGATTTCTGCGTATCCACCGCGCCGGCTGTCGTACTCCGTGCCGCCTCTGCAACTCCGGTGATGTTCTTGGTGATATCCACCGCTCCCTTGGCAGCTTCTGCCAGGTTGCGGCTGATCTCATTCGTAGTCGCACTTTGTTCTTCGACCGCGCTGGCGATGGTGTTTTGGATATCGTTGATCTGGTGGATCACTCCGCTGATTTGGCCGATCGCCGATACTGCTCCCTTGGTATCAGCCTGGATCGCCTCGATTTTTTGGCTGATATCCTCAGTCGCCTTCGCCGTCTCTTTCGCTAATTCCTTCACTTCGTTCGCGACCACCGCGAACCCCTTGCCAGCCTCGCCCGCACGAGCCGCCTCAATCGTTGCATTCAAGGCGAGCAGGTTCGTTTGTTGGGCGATCGAAGTGATGACTTTGATTACCTGTCCGATCTCAGCGCTGCTCTGCCCCAGTTTTCCAATCGTTTCATTCGTCGCTTCCGCAGTCTTGACTGCACTGATCGCGACCCGTGTCGCGTCCGCTGTATTCTTCGCAATCTCCTTGATGCTGGCGCCCATCTCATCTGCGCCCGTCGCCACCGTCTGCACGTTCTTGCTCACCTGGTCCGACGCTGCGGACACAACATTGGCTTGAGCAGCCGTTTCATCCGCACTCGAACTCATCTGGTGGCTGACCTTGTTTAACTCTTCTGCCGACGACACCAGCGCCGATGTACTCCGCCCGATTTGCTGCATGGCCTGCCGCACCTGGATAGCAGTGGTATTCACCGAGTTCTTCAGCTTCTGGAAGTCACCCGCATATTCCTTGATCACCGTCCGTGTCAGGTCACCCGCAGCCAGTCCATCCAGCACTTGTCCGAACTCGTTCAGTGGCTCTACCACTGCATTCAACGTATCGTTTACGCCTTGCACGATCTTGCGGAAATCACCCTGGTGCTTGGCGAGATCGCCGCGCGTAGAGAGTCGACCTTCCACTGCAGCTTTAGCCAGGTGATCGAAATCAGCAATCAATGTCTTCAGATTTGTTCGCACCTGCTCGATCGTCTCGTTGATGAATGCTTTCTTGCCCGGGAACTTCTCCAGCGGTGCTTCGAAATTGCCACGGCCAAACTCCGCCAGGCAGGCCATAGCCTTCTTCTTTACCGATATGTGGCCTGCAACCATGTCGTTGATGCCCTGCGCAACCTTCTTGTAGTCGCCATCGAAGGTATTGGTTTCCACCTTGACATCGATATCGCCGGCATCGTGTTGCTGCGCCATATACGCCATTTGCCGCATCAGCTCGTTCAACACGCCCAGACATTTCTTCAATGACTGTGCCAGGACATCCTTGTCCGATTTCGGCTGCACCTCAACAGACAGCATTCCTACACTCATCTTCTGCGCCGCATCCGACCGGTCGCGGATGGTAGTCGTCATTGCCCGGAACGATTCCGCCAATTGCCCCAATTCGTCAGCGGACTCGTACTTCACTTCCTGGCTTGCATCGCCAATCGCTAACGCCTGCGCAGCGACGGTAACCTCATGCAAAGGCCGAGTTAGCGTGAGCGTCATTCCTATCCCTAAACCGATCGCGAGGAAGACGGCCACACCAACCGCGAACACCACTGACCAGATAGCCGTGCTCGAAACCGCGCTTAGTTCGGCGATTTTGGCCTCCGACAGCTTATTTTCTGTTTCGACCAGTTTGTCGATCTGTTCCGTCAACCGGATGGCTAGTTGCTTGTTTTGCAACGTAAGTTCTTCAGCGGCTTTGCCGTTACCGGCTTTTGCGACTGCGACCGCCCTCTCAACCACGACTACATAGGGATCCCATCCTCTTTGTATTTGGCGGAGCGATTCCTTTTCCTCCTCATTCATTTCCGTCTTGCCAAATTCTGTAAGGTTATTTTCGAATTCGTCTCGTCGCTGCTGAAGTTTTTCAAATTCCGCCTGTCGGGCCGCCTCGCTGTCTGCGGCGATAAAATCTCGCAGATTCAATCTCACTCGCTGGAAACTGGTTGAGACGTGTCCCAGGTGCCCCAAGGCATCTGAGTTGTCCCGCCAACTCGTGGAATAACCAAGCTCAATCGTTCGCAGTTTGAAAATTGCAAACCCGCCCATGACGGCGGTCACGATAGCAACCAGGAGAAATCCACCAATTAATTTCGGCCCAACTTTGAACTTTTTCAGCATCTCTGCACCTCTTGCGGAAGTCGCGCGTTTCGAATCTCTCTCCAGACGCACCCGACAGTCTGGGATCGGTTACTTCAGTGCAGACGCGTGACCAAAGAAGATCAGGAAATTCTCATCTCGGCCGATCTCTCCTCTGAAGTCCGCAGGAATCTTCATGCCACCTCTCCGCCAGTACCTGATCTTCCTTTTCTTGATTGCTCCCGGGATCGCAATGGCTCAAACGTCAGGCGTGAATGAAATCCTCAACTCCTTCGATCAACACGGCCTCAGTTTTTCCATCGACTACTATGCCGACCTGTTCTCGGGCTACGGCGGCAAGCCCCATTCCCCCACGTTCAACGCCGCCCACTACTTCGACCTCTCCGGCACACTCGATCTTCGCCGCCTTCGTCTCGGCTTAAGCGGCATCACGCTTTTTGCGAGCTATCACCAGACAGCTCACCTACACCCCGGCTTTCGTGGCGAAACGCAACTAATCTCCAGCATCCAAGACGATCCCCGCAGCTATCTCGCCGAACTATGGATACAGAAGTCATGGAACCGATTCGCCCAGATACGTGTCGGAAAGATCGATGCCAATCGCGACTTCGCTTACGTGGAAAATGGATACGACTTTCTTAACTCCTCCTTGGGCTACAGCCCTACATTCATCACCCTTCCCAACTACGCACAAACTCGTTGGGGAGGAGAACTCCTCTTATCTGGCAATCATTGGTGGACGAACACAGCTCTGTTCGCCTCCGGCGCTTCCGGTGTCGTCTCCATCACGGAGCTCGGCTCTCGATGGGCTCCTGCCCATCTCGAGGGTCGTCTCGGATTCGGCTATTGGGGAACCAACACCGCGCTAAATACCTTCTCAGGCCTTCCCCGTTCGCAAAGCGCTGGTTTTTACGTCGTGGGTGAACAACGACTTTGGAGAAGGATCGGCGGCGGTACCCACAGTGAGAAGTCGGTCGCAACATATATTCAGTTGGGATCCGCACCTTCCGACGTGAGTACTTTCACCCGCCACATCGGCACAGGCGTAGTTTGGAACGGTCCTTGGAACAGGCGTAATGCCGACGCCCTGGGCCTCGCAATCTCGATCGGCAAACTTACGCGAGATCCTGCTGCGGCCGTTGTGGACGGCCACGAATCGGTTTTCGAACTGTTTTACAAAATCCGCTTCTCCCCAAACATCTATTTCACACCGGACCTGCAATACATTCGTCATCCCAGCGGAACGCCCGCTACACCCAATGCTCTAGCTTTGGGAGCTCGTATGAATTTCAGCTTCAACACGCATCAAGAGTAATCGCCCGCAGGATCAGCATCATTCCAGCGCTCAAGCCGTCTTCATCGCTCGTTCAGTATCGAGCAAGAGCAAGAGCCGTCCCTTCAACTTGAACGCTCCTCGAATTAATTCCCGTGCTGCACCGCGTAACGTGTCCGGCGGACACTCGAAGTCCGAGTCTTCCACCTCAACCACGTCGCCAATCTCATCTACCAGCATGCTGATCGCTCCGTCGTCGCTACGCACCACAACATTCATCGGTACCTGGGCTTCTCCTCGATCCGCCAACGCGAGTTTTCTTCTCAGGTCTACTGCGGTCACGATTTGTCCCCGCAGATTAATCAGTCCGCCGATTTCCGGTGCTGCCAAAGGAACTCTCGTCGTCTTCTGGTGCCGGATAACCTCCTGCACCTTTTCTACTTCCACGCCAAAGAACAGCCCATCGAGAAAGAACGTACAAAACTGTTGTGTAGCTCCCATTACCTCACCTCCGCGGATTGCAGGTTCGTTCGGCGCACCAGCGCACCAACATTCAAAAGATCGGTAACTCGTTCCTGGATGACAGCCGATCCAATCAGACCGCCACCTTCCTCATGCTGTTCCGCAGTGACTGCCTGTTCCACGATGTCCACGATTTGATCCACAATCAGCCCGACACTGCGCCCCGCTTCGGAATAGACAACCACCTGCAACTTTTCGCTCTTTTCCAGCGTCACCGCTTCACACAATCCAAGCTGTTCTGCGATATCGATCAATGGCATGATCTGCCCCCGATACTGCACTACCAACCCGTTGCCGGAACGCTCAATCATGGTGGCCCCAAATTCTTCCAGCCTGGAAACAATGGACAGCGGAATCGCCATACGCCGGCTGCCCGCGACTTGAAACACCAGCCAGGCATCCCGTCCTACAACGGTATCTGTGTGCCTGATGCCACCGTCCAGCACCGCTCGCTCGCGCACTTCGCTCACCACATTCGCACCTTGCGCAATCCCGAGCACATCCAGGATGAGTGCCACCTGGCCGTCACCCATGATCGTCGCGCCGGCAAACGAAGAAAGCCCCTTGAATTGTTGCCCAAGCGGTTTTACGACAATCTCTTCCGTGTCGTTGATCTCGTCCACCACCAGTCCGAACTGACGGTCGTCTGCCTGCAAAACTACGATGTTGGTTGCGCTCTCCTCGGCAGTTGGTGAATCGAGTTTCAAGGAGCGGCTCAGATACACCAGCGGCAGCAGTTTTCCTCGCAACCGGTATACCGGAGCGCCGTGAATCATCTCGATTCCGCTTTCTGCCTGCTCGCCGTCCAATCTCACCAGTTCCAGCAGACTCACCTGCGGAATGGCAAACCGCTCTCCTCCGCTGGTCGCAATCAGCGCCGGAATGATCGCCAGCGTTAAAGGGATCTTGATCTTCAGCGTTGTGCCAACTCCCTTCTCACTGTGTACGTCCACTGTTCCGCCGATCTTTTCGATGTTGGTCTTCACCACATCCATGCCGACGCCGCGCCCGGACACATTCGTCACCTGCGCAGCGGTCGAAACTCCCGGCAGGAACACCAGGTTCATGGCTTCGCGATCCGACATCCGCGCTGCCTGTTCCGAACTCACCTGCCCTCGCTCAACCGCCTTCTGTTTCAAACGTTCCAGGTCAATGCCGCTCCCATCATCGACAATCTCGATGTTCACCTGCCCCCCTTCGTGGAACGCGCGCAGGCCCAAACGCCCTTCCCGGGCCTTCCCCTTCGACTCTCGCTCCCCAGGTAGTTCGATCCCATGATCCACGGCATTCCGAATCACATGCGTCAGCGGATCTTTGATCGCCTCGATGATCGTCTTATCGAGATCGGTTTCACTGCCTTCCATCTCAATTCGAACCTGCTTGCCGAACTGCGTCGCAAGATCCCGAACTACCCTGGGAAACTTGTTCCAGACATTTCCTATGGGCTGCATGCGCGTCTTCATCACGCCTTCCTGCAACTCCGTCGTGATCAGGTTCAGGCGTTGCGCAGTTCCGAGTAACGTCGAATCCTTTTCTGTGACCGTGACCTGCAAAATCTGGTTTCTTGCCAACACCAGTTCCCCCACTAAGTTCATCAGCTTGTCCAGCAGATTTACGTCTACCCGGATGCTGCTTCCCGACACCGACGACACCGTATCAGTCTGCTGTGCCTGTAAAGCCTCTTGCACGATCTGCGGTGAAACGGCTCCGCGTTCCACCAGGATTTCGCCCAGCTTGCGGTCGTCTCCTGCGTGCTGCGCCGCCAATGCTTCCTGCACTGCCTTCTGGGTCTGTTCCACCAGGATCTCGCCCAGTGGAGGGTGGCTCGACTTATCGAGAAGCGTCTTCAAGCGCGAAATTACTTTGCTGTATTCGCCTTCGCCCTCCGCCCCCGTAGTCTCAATCGCGCGTAGCACCTCACGCAGCGCGTCCACCATGGCCAGCAATCCCGTCGTGATCTCCGCATTCAGACGCAGCTTGCCATCACGCATCTTGCTCAACAGGTTCTCCCCGACATGAGCCACGGACTCCAGCTTGCCAAATCCAAGCACACCGCTCGTGCCTTTCACCGTGTGAATTGCTCGGAAAATCCGTCCCAGTAACTCGCTCGAGTCCGGATCCTTTTCCAGTTCCACCAGGTCACGGTCCATCTGGTCGAGATTGTCATTGCTCTCCACCAGGAATTCTTTGATGATCTCGTCCATTTCGCTCATGCGCGCACCTGTTCAAGAGAGTTGAACGAAGTAATCACATGCAGGATGGAGACCGAGAAAGATTAGTGGAATTTAAGAAGAATTCCTGGGGCGTAGGCTACGTTCAATGCTGAGTGCTGATTGCTGGCCGCTGGCTGCCGCAAAAGCAAGCGGACCGACAGTAATCCCATCGGTCCGTCTCACTTTCTCTTCCGCGAACAGTTAGTTGTAGTACGCCTTGTTCGTCTCGATATACGCTTCGTACCCCGCCGGCAATTCTTCTTTCACGAAGATTGCATTCGATGGGCACACGCCTACGCACGCGCCGCAGTCAATGCAATTCTCAGGATCCACATACAGTTGCGTCGCTTCTGCGAACTTTGGCTCGTCTTTTTTTGGATGAATACAATCCGTCGGACAACAGTCCACACACAGCTCATCTTTTGTACAAGAATCAGTGATTACATAGGCCATGATTGCGTCTCTCCCAATCGATCCGGCGCCCACTTCCGCCGTCTGCCACTAAGCTATCGCCTCATGTCCGATCAAACTGTGACTAACATCACCGGACGCCGTGATGGTTCCGTCGAGTCGCAGCCTCTCACATAACTCGCTTCAAATCTGCCATTCGCCTTCTTCATATTCCTGGGCGGAAGCGCCTCCTCGGCCACGCAGTTCCACGCCGCGGTTGACACTCCTGCGAAACCGGGCTACTCTCACATCCACCTGTGATGAACGCGCAGCGATTTACGTACTTTACCTATGCCGCCTACGCCTACTGGCGTAGCGAGCGCGGCGCGGGTGAAGCATGGGCTGAAGCGTCTTAGATCCAGGTTCAGCACAAGTTCAGAATCCCGCAGCCGCGACTCAATGTCGCGGCTTTCGTGTTTGTTGGCCGCGGTGGAACCGGACGGGCCGGGAAGTCGAGGAAAAAATGATCGTGAACATGCATGAAACAGCCACAGAGAACGAAATCCAGCACATCATCGATCGCGTTCGTGAAGCAGGATTCCAGCCCCACGTCACTCGCGGCGCCACCAAGGCCATCATCGCGGCCGTCGGCGCCGGCGGACGCCGTCACGAAATCCAGGCACTCGAAGCTGCACCCGGCGTCGAAAACGTCGTTCCGATCGCTCAGCCCTATAAACTCGTCAGCCGGCAAACTAAGCCCATCCGCACCGTTGTGCATGTTCGCGATGTAGCCATTGGCGGCAACGACATCGTCGTCATCGCCGGACCATGTTCCGTTGAATCCCGCGAGCAGATCCTTTCTACTGCGCACGCGGTGAAACAGGCGGGTGCAGCCATGCTCCGAGGAGGCGCCTACAAGCCTCGCACTTCTCCGTACGAATTCCAGGGACTCGGCGAAGAAGCGCTCAAGTTGCTCGCCGAGGCTCGTGAAGAGACGGGACTTCCAGTGATCACAGAAGTAATGAGCACCGAGGACGTCGATCTCATCTGCGAATACGTCGACATGCTCCAGATCGGCGCCCGCAATATGCAGAATTTCGCGCTGCTGCGCCGGCTCGCCTCCACCAATAAACCTGTTCTGCTGAAGCGCGGACCTTCCGCCACGATCAAGGAATGGCTGCTTGCTGCCGAATACCTGCTCAGCGGCGGCAATCCCAATGTCGTACTTTGTGAACGCGGCATAAAAACCTTTGAGACGGAAACGCGCAATACACTCGATCTCGCCGCCATCGCGCTTGCCCGCGAACTGTCGCATCTCCCTGTTGTTGCCGACCCGTCGCACGGAACCGGAAAACCTGTCCTCATTCCGCCCATGTCACGCGCCGCTATCGCCTGTGGAGCCGATGGGCTGATCGTGGAAGTGCATCCGTGTCCCGAACGTGCCTGGTCCGATGGACCGCAGTCGCTCACCTTCGAAGCCTTTCAACAGATGATGCGTACTTTGGGTGATCCAATGCGAAAGCTCGCGGCACTGAGCACAGAAGAGATTGCACTGGGAGGATCCCAGGACTTCAAACGTAGGGGTGTTTCCGCCGACTAGGACTTTGTTTCTGTTAGCACTGAAGTTAGCATTCGCAATTCGAATTGCTGAGACTGAATCGCGACTCCGATGGCCGCGCCAGCCGCACTGTTGATCACGCGCGTTACTTTGCCTATGAACGTCAAGGTCTTTGAGCCGCTTTTCGTCAGCTTCATGGTTACGTTTAGAGTGCTTCCGCAGGCTGGCTCGAAATCGGTGTAGAAGAAGAGGCCGCTAACGCTCACATCGCGGATCAGACCTAAATGTCTGGCGCCCTCCGCCTCGATGACCGCTGGGGCTGTGAACAACAGCCGGTTGGATGAGCGCTCTTCTCTCTGACCACCTGTCATAATCGCCTGCCCGCGGCATGCATGCCGCTCTAAGTTCCCTGACCATCCGCCGATCGAAGTAGCCATTTTCATTCTCCCAACCGACGTTCCTGCTAGTGCATTCGCCAGACCGTTATCGAGGTACTCTGTCTTCAACAACTTAGCTGAACATCATCCCAATTATTCCGAGCAGTTTTTACAGCCGAGTGTTCTTTCGTGGTCATCACGCTGGCGTTACGAGGGTCACTTCCCTGTGCCGGAAACTACGTGTTGGTTCTGAAGAAGATGCCGGACTTTGCCGTCTCGCCCGTGCGCCGGTTCAGGCTTGCCAGCTTTTCTACGGCGCGGAGTTTGGTGTCTTTTGCCTTCCAAAGGACATCTGGGTCGGCGCTGTTGTGAAGCAAGTATTCGCAATGATCGATGATTTCCAGGTATTGCGTGCGAAGGTAGTTGTACTCGTCGTTCACCAAAACCCCCTCGGGTGGCCCCAATTGATCCACAGACTAACCTCGGCGATAACCGGCTCCAGTGACCTGGGTCACAACCCTGCACGTCATTCGAACAAATCCCTGAACCAGCTCGGCGAAGCTGCAGATACTGCTGGCGCCGAAGAAGTTTGCTGTTATCATGCGAAATCGAAATCCCCTTCAAGGAGGAATTTTTATCGAGAGATGACGAATACCTTGGGCGCCAAGCCGCGCCGCCAACTCACTCTGCTTCCGTTGATCGCTGCCATCTTCTTCATGGTTTCCGGCGGTCCTTACGGCCTCGAAGAAATCATTCAGAAGGCCGGATACTCGAAGACCCTCCTCATCCTCGCCATCGTCCCCATCATTTGGAGCTTTCCCGTCGCCTTGATGGTGGGAGAACTTTCAGCCGCCCTGCCAGAAGAAGGTGGCTACTATGCCTGGGTTCGGCGAGCTCTCGGTCCGTTCTGGGGATTCCAGGAAGCATGGCTTTCGCTCGCTGCCAGCATCTTCGACATGGCCATCTATCCAACGCTGTTCGTTCTGTACCTGGGACAACTGTGGCCAATCGCTCTGCAAGGTCACAACGATGTCTGGATCGGCGCAGCCGTGGTTGCGTTTTGTGCCCTTTGGAACATCGCCGGCATCAAGGCAGTTGGCAATGGCGCGGAAGTCATGATGGTTGCGCTCCTTGCTCCCTTCGCAGTTCTGGTGGGCTTCTGTCTAGTCCACAAAACGGCTGATCCACCTCCTGTATCCGCCGGAGTCGTAGGTCTCGATCTGGTGGGCGGGATCATGATCGCAATGTGGAACTACATGGGCTGGGACAACGCCTCTACCGTCGCCGGCGAGGTGAAAGATCCGCAGAGGAATTATCCGCGAGCGCTCGTCGGCGCGGTAACACTAGTCGCACTGGCGTACCTCATTCCCGTGGCAGCGTTGGCGCGAACTGGATTCGATCCCTCCGGATTCACGACAGGATCCTTCGTGCAGGTTGCGAACCAGTTAGCCATGCCGTCCCTCGGATTTGCCATTGTCATTGGCGGAATGATCTGCGGCTTTGGCATGAACAACGCGCTTGTCCTCTCGTACTCGCGAGTTCCATACGCAATGGCAAATGACGGAATGCTTCCCTCGCTTTTGTCGAAGACCAATCGAAAAGGCGTGCCTTGGATAGCCGTCCTGATCTGCGCCGTTGCCTGGACAGCTTGCCTGCCGCTGGGATTCGAACGCTTAATCGAAATCGACATCCTCGTGTACGCACTCAGCCTCCTCCTGGAGTTTGTGGCGCTGATTGCCTTGCGCTGGAAGGAGCCGTCACTCCTTCGCCCATTCAAAATCCCAGGCGGCATCCCTGTGCTCCTCGCACTGATGCTCGGACCCATGTTTGTATTGGGGATCGCACTAGTCGAGAATCACGGCGATCGAGCGGGTCCATTCAGCACTCTCACCTGGGGACTACTCCTGATACTCGCCGGGTTTGCGACCTACTTCATAACGCCAACAGTTCGAGGGAAATCTCGGTTACAACCGGACCCGGCTGTTCCCGCTTTGTTGTCGGATTAGTACTGACAGGCTGTCGCTGGCCAATACGACATTTTGTCCGATAGTGCCTGCGAACTGGACGAAGTTCCCTTCGGATCAATGACTTACAGGCTGGTTTCGATGGCCCGTGGCTTGCACCTGCAAAGGCGAGGCCAGCCTCAGAAGTAACTGTTGTGGCGCTAGGAGCGTCGTCGGCCGCGTGCAGGACAGCGCGGGTAAGGCGGCGCGCGCCACAGCTACAAATTTCGGGCGCGAGTACTGGAAAGCGTCGCGCCCTCGATTTAACCCGAGAGCGAGCGTCACTCACTGGGCTCCTACCCGCTGTGGCGCTCGCTTCAATTTGCTCTCCTATTTCCTATTCGCATCTAAAACACCCGGTTTCCCCAATTCCGGAACCGCTTGTCAAGCCTCCAGATCTGCCAAAATCGAGGCAAAGTCTTGCAAACAATCCAAATATAAATTTCGAAAAAGTGGCAGGTTACCCCCATCCAAATTGCTATCCTAAAGATGTAAGTAGTAGAAGAGACAAAAGTGGCTGGAGAGACATTTTCTCCCGCCACTTTTCTTTTTTGATGCGGGAGAGCCGTCGTGAAGTGCTTTGCTAACGACCAACAACTAACAACTAACGACCGACGTAAGTCGTTTAGAACTGAATATTTGAATTCTAAGTGATTAAGAATCAATGCTGAAATTCAATTCGAACCGGCAACTACCTTTAATTGCAACACGGGAGACTGAAAAAGGGGGGGTGGGGGTAAGTCGAGCTAAGGTTTACTAAGTTGCAGAGATCCAACAAAACGGAATGGGTAGAAGAGCTGCACGCTCGTGGCCTTCGAGCCATTGAGCCGCATTCACTCCGGCCAGTGCTACATTGTTTCCCAGTCTCCATGATCACCGACGCTCTGCACCAACTCGCGAATCATCGCCGCTCGCTTAGTCGCGACCAGGCGCGCGAAGTCATGTCCGAGATTCTCGCGGGCAAGGCCACCGACGCGCAGATCGCCGCCGTGCTGGTTGCCCTGCACATGAAGGGCGAAACCGTGGAAGAGATCGTCGGCTTCGCGGAGGCGATTCGCAAGGCTGCTGCACCGCTTGATGTTCACAGAAATCCATCCGTCTACGTGAGCGGCACCGAGCGCGACGCTCTAGTCGACACGTGCGGCACCGGGGGTGATGCAGCCGGAACCTTTAACATCTCGACAGCCACGTCCTTCGTTGTAGCCGGCGCGGGTGTACGTGTCGCAAAACATGGAAACCGCAGCGTGACCTCCCAATGTGGTTCCGCCGATGTGATGGAAGCTCTCGGCATCAACATCAATTTGCCTCCAGGCAGGTTAGTTTCTTGCCTCCAGGAAGTGGGGATCGCGTTCCTGTTTGCTCCGGCAATGCATTCCGCTATGAAGTACGTTCAGCCGGCGCGGCGAGAATTGAAGCTACGCACCGTCTTCAACCTTCTGGGTCCACTGACGAACCCAGCGCAAGCATCCGCCCAAGTAGTAGGAGTTTATTCCAATGATTTGGTGGAAAAAGTCGCGCACGCGCTCGCGATGTTAGGGCTGAAGCGCGCGCTGGTGGTTCACGGCAGCGACGGCTTGGATGAGATCACTGTCTCCGGCCCTACCCACGTGGCAGAAGTCCGTGAAGGTAAGGTCCGGAGTTATGAAGTGGAACCTGAACAGTTCGGCTTGAAGCGCTCCCTTCTGGAGTCACTGAACGGTGGAGACGCACAAGAGAATGCCCATATCATCCGACGCATACTTGCCGGAGAACACTCTCCCAAGCGCGACGTAGTTCTACTGAATACGGCAGCAGCATTGGTCGCAGCAGGAAAGACCAACGACATCGGTCAAGCGGTACCGCTCGCAGAACAATCACTGGACTCAGGCGCGGCCCAAGAAAAACTCGAACGACTGGTTAGGTTCACCCAAGCCGATTGAATCACTCGGCGGAGTTCGTGCTGCTACATGTGCGAACCAAAGGTTCGGTTGAGCAAGTCAGCGAAGGCATGCCACACCGGAGTCATCCCGATCGGGACGGCCAACGCGACGCTCGCGAAGATCAACGGCGCGGCCCACATGGTGGAGCGGTGGACACGACGGATCGTGATGAGTTCGTAGACGATCAGGACAAGAAGCATGATGCCTAGTCCGGTGACCGCACCAGCAGCGGGCGGATAGCCGATGCGGGCCCACGGAAAACGCCCGAAAGCGGCGGCGACCAGACCCGTGGTAGCGATCAGGACAAGCCGCTTGTGCGCATCAGGCCTGCGCCGTGCGCGCCAAGCCGCACACATCACGACGGCGAACGCGACGATACCGATCAGCGGGAGCGCAGCGGATACGGCAGGGTCGAGTGGGCCGATTCGATGTCCACGATGAAGCGCGTCAAGAGCGGCGAGCACACCTAGCACGATCATCAGGGGCGGAAGACAAAAAGCGACTGTGCCAAACGAACGATGCCATTGAACACGCCGGGCGGAGATAAAAGTGGCCTGCACAACAAAGAGCAGCATCCAGAGAGTGAAAACTGCGCCATGGATGTGAATAATGGGGCTCGGAAGCGGGGCGCGCATCATACCGGCTTGAAAGTAAGTTGGCGAGAAGCCGATGAATACAACGATACAGAGCAAGATCGCCATCCCGCTGTAAAAGACGCGTTCCGTGATTCGATTGACAGGCCTGTACTTCGGTTTGTTAGGGGCTGCGGGCACAACAAGAATGGTGTCTGTTGCCATATCTTTCTCGGTTGCCAGGATGGGTTTGGTAGGGTCCGCCGGAGGTGAATTCACCGGAGTTGCGTGAAGATATCACGGGGAGGGTGTTGCCTGCCAGCGCGCACCTACCTCCTCACAGTGTGCAGTTTTTTGCGCTCTGGTCGGGTGCTTTATTGCCGACCTTAGCCATTCCTAAGTACCTTTTTACTGGTAACTTCCGTTATTTCCTCATGCTTTGTGCTCGCCAAAGCCAATTAAAGTGATAGGATGGCGTCATTCAAAGCTGCCTCCGGACCGATTCGAGAGGCCTCCCCCGGAGCTTTGTGCTCCCCTCAGCTGTGTGAGTTGTACTCTGGATTGCGGCGCAAATGATCGAGGAAAGCGCCATGCAAAATATTCGGGAAGTATTGCTCCACAAAGAGCAACAGTTAGAGCAATTGCAGAAAGAAATCGAGGCTCTGAAATTCAGTATTCGGATCCTGGAGCAAGAAGAACTCGAACCCTTGAAGTCGAAGGTACTCACGATTTCGTCGTCGATACCTACCAAGGAGAATGGTTCGCGTCCAGACAGTGCGTTGATCAAACAGTTTCCTTGAAAGCGCAAGGCATAATTCCATCGATTCAGGATTAGAAGTTCTATGGGGGAGACACTACCTGCTTCACTGACCCGGGACGATTCAGCAAGAGAACGCCGCAAGAAAACGCGTAAGCCGGTTCTTGACGTTTCGATGGTCACGGTAGATATCAAGCCTCCTGGCTTCGGGCTGTTGCTCGACGTCAGCGACGAAGGCATGGGCGTTCAGGTGATGCAGTTTGTTGAGCCGAACACCCCTGTCGAGATCGGCTTTCAAATTCCCGAACTTTCCACTCGCATCGAAGGTACTGGCGTCATTACCTGGAGTGATGGCGAGGGACGCGCAGGCGTCCGCTTCAAACAGTTGACTTCGGGAACCGCCGCTGACCTGCAGCGATGGGTAGATTCCACTCTTTCCAAATCCCAGTTCGAAGATCCTGTCCACGCTCTCCCAGAAACTCCGGCCGCAGAACTCCCTACAGCAGAAGTCCCGATAGCAGAAGTTCCGGCTCACGATACTTCGCCGAGTGCTCTGCCGATCGAAACCTCCGTCATCGCCAAAGAGGTGGAGAGGTCGACAGTGGCTCCGGTCGTATTTCCTCAGGACGGGAAAGCCGATCCAGTGGAAACGCCGGTTCTGGTTCCCATCGTGAACACGACAGCCGTTGCTTCTGCAGTCGAACCGCCGACGACATTGCTCGATCGATTCCGGGCTATCAAGCGGCAATTGGCCTCCGCTAACTTCAATCCGGATGCGGTTCTGCAAACTCTGGTTGAGACGGTTGTTGAACTTACAAGGTCGAATGGCGGCGCGCTCGCCCTGGGCACCACCGATGAAATGATGTGCCGGGCAAGCTCCGGACTTGCGCCGGAAGTCGGCGTTCGAATCAGTTCGAGCTCAGCGCTATCGTCTGAATGTATTCACACCGGCAAAGTCGTTCATTGTGAGGATACGGAAACCGATCTTCGGGTGGACAAAGAGATTTGTCGTGAGCTCAACCTGCGCTCGCTGCTGATTATGCCGATTCTGCACAAGGGCGAAGTGCATGGATTGCTGGAAATCTTCTCCCCGCATCCCAAGGCGTTTAACGCTCAACATCAAGCGTTGCTTCAGGAGTTGGCGGATTTCGCGGCGGAGATGTACGCGACATCCCTTCCGACGGCCGAACCGCTAGCTTCGCAAGCGCAACCCGCTCCCTCGAAGACTGTCCCGCCGAACTCTACGACAACCGAGCCGACGAAGACGGCAACACCTGCAGCGTCATCTTCCGCACCGTTCGTCGCTACACCGGCACCTCCGAAGATTGTGGTCAAACCTGCTCCGCCAGTCATGCCGGCTCACGCTACTCCTCCGGCCTCGACACCCGCATTTTCCGGTGCGGCGGCGAGCGCTGCCCCCGCCAAGTCCAGTCCTGTTCCGCAGATTAAACCAACGGTGCCCGTTACCCGACCGGTCGTTCCGAGTGGCAGGATCAAAAAGGACGCAACCGTTGTCAGCGGCAAGAACGGCACAGGTGCGGCTCCGGCCAAGATTGAAACCAAGCCCTTGCCGGTTGCGATGACTCCGGACATTTCAGAAACCGAAGCTGAAGTGGAGACCGCTTCTCCACACACTCGTCGATCCGTGATCGCGGTGTTGCTGGTAGTCGCGGTACTCATTTCGCTTGCCGCGTTGGGCTGGTGGTACGGAGTCCGTGTATCCCGGCAGACTGCTCCTCC
>JADMIO010787550.1_pt1 | contig 57369 bp, 40 predicted proteins | sample 8958161 | NCBI WGS metagenome assembly JADMIO01 (sample SAMN16585339, study PRJNA669376) | soil metagenome | isolation source: Crop rotation soil | place: USA: Cullars Rotation, Alabama | collected 2011 | reverse complement strand
TCTGGTCGGGGTCGGGGAGCGTCTGGTCGGGGTCGGGGAGCGTCTGGTCGGGGTCGGGGAGCGCCTGGCCGGAGTCGGGGTTTGATGAATCTTAGCGGTGGACTTCGAGGGTGAGCGTGTGCGCGAGGCACACTTCGCCTGTGGAGACCAGTGGCTCAGATCAGATGAATGCAGGTCGCGGCCAGCCGTGGCAGCGTGTGCGCCGATTGCGCGTCTTCGGGAATCACGAAGCGATGCGCTGCAACGGGGAGCACGTCGAGAATCGGAAAGGTCCATCGTCGCCAAATCGACCTGGCACTCAATCGCTCCGATGAAACTAAGCGGCTGGGCCTCGACCAGTAGTCGTTCGCTCGCGGAGTGACATCCGAGTCACAGGCGTGTGACAGACGCGTGAAATATCGGTCGGCATGCAAACCGTGCTTTGACACTCACAGGGCGGTTGGGCGATGGGCTTTGCACGATGAAACTATATCGGACCGGCTGGATTTCCGACGTCCATCTCGGCACCCACGGCAGCCAGGCAGAAGCGCTGCTGCACTTCTTGCGTCGTTACGAATTTGAAACCCTCTACATAGTGGGCGAATCACTCGCCCCCCTTAATCGCGCCTACCCTTCCCCTTACCGCCGAGCATGTTGCAGGCAGCGGAGATTGACATCACCCGGAAGACTGCTCGATTAGAGTCTGCATTCGGAGTCGGCAAAATGAGTTCGCCTCTTCATCCTTCAGCGCACGTGACCGCTCGGCTTACGATCGTCATCTTGCTCGTTCTGGGCCTGCTCTCTGGAGCGCAGGGTCCGCGGACGGTGCGGTCCGAGATGGCGAATCGACCAGACTGTGCGGCAATGGAGTGCGTCGACGCTTGTTGTGGGGAGATGGCCTGCTGCGCCGCCCCTTTGACGCCAAACCAATCTCAACCCGTTCAAGCTCCCGCTCCGAGGCAAGTGGGCGTCGATTTGGCGACGATGGATTTGCGGACATTTCCGATTCTCTACCTGCTCCCCGTTGCAGCGCATCGCTTCGAGATTCCCGAAGACGCGCAAACGGAGCACACGCTGCCACGGCTGGCCGCGACCTGCATCCATCTGATCTGAGCCACTGGTCTCCACAGGCGAAGTGTGCGTTGCGCACACGCTCACCCTCGAAGTCCACCGCTCAGATTCATGAAACCCTTTCCTCTTCTACTTTGCAGTTTTTCGATCCTCGCCCTTTTGCTCTCCCCAACGGCCTGGCTGACCGGCTGTAAAAGGCAATCCGGCGCGGCGGCCAATCCCGACGTAGACTATTACACCTGCGCGATGCATCCGTCGGTTAGGTCGCATGATCCAAAGGCCAAGTGCCCCATATGCTCGATGGATCTCGTGCCGGTGATGAAGAAAGTCGCGGCCGGGGAGCATGATCACGCATCCATGAAAGAGACACCGAGCGGGCCGATGCTCAGTGAATTCAGCGTACCGGTCGAGCGGCAGCAGCAGATTGGCGTCACCTATGCGGCGGCGCAGACGAAGGCGCTGCATCATACGATTCGCTCGATCGGCATGGTCGTGCCGGACAAGACACGGCATTGGGAGTTCGTAGCGCGGGTCGAAGGCTATGTACAAAGGCTCTATGTCACTTCGCCTGGCGAGCCAATCGAGGAAGGCCAGCCCTTGCTGACGATCTACAGCCCCGAGTTATCCACGGCAGAGCGCGAATTGGTGAACCTGCTCAACACTCGGGATCGAGCCACGACGCCCGAGGGCAAGGCGAGCACCGATCGCCTGATCGAGGCGGGCCGACGTCGTCTGGAACAATGGAATATCACCGCTCCGCAAATTGCGGAGCTGGAGAAGTCGAGAAAGCCATCGGAGTTTCTGACACTGAATTCGCCATTCAAAGGTGTGGTCGAAGACGTGCCGGTGGATCAGGGCCGCAAAGTCATGATTGGCGATCATCTCGTCGATGTCGCGGATCTCTCGCTAGTGTGGGTATGGGCTGAGTTTTACGAAGACGAGCTTTCGATGTTGGAAAAAGGCCAGAAGGTCCACATCACCGCGAAGTCGTATCCCGGCCAGACGTTTGAGGGTGAGTTGAGCGTCATCAATCCTTTCCTCAACGAGATGAAGCGCACCGCAAAGGTGCGGGTCGATATCCAGAACCCGGATCTCAAACTGCGGCCAGGCATGTATGTGAATGTCGAGCTCGCGATGGACATGGGTGAAGGGCTTACGATTCCGGTGAGCGCGGTGATCCCGACCGGCAGACGCACGCTCGTTTTCGTGGACAAAGGCGAAGGCAAACTGGAGCCGCGGGCCGTGCAGCTTGGCAGACAGTATGGTGAGATCTACGAAGTCTTGAGCGGCCTAAAGGAGGGGGAACACGTGGTAGCCAGCGCGAATTTCCTCATCGACGCAGAATCGAAACTGCAGGGCGCGGTGAAGACATTTGAAGCGGCGAAGTAACTGAACATCCGCCATGGAATCCAAAGGTTCTTCGCCAAGGAGTGAGACTTTGATTGAGCGCATCATCGAAGCGAGTGCTCGCAACAAGTTCCTCGTCTTTATCTTTACTGTCCTGGCGATCGCCGGAGGCATCTATGGGCTGCTGAAGACGCCGCTCGATGCCATCCCCGATCTCAGTGACGTGCAGGTGATCGTCTATACCGATTGGGAAGGCCGTTCGCCCGATCTGGTTGAGGATCAGATTACCTATCCCATTTCCACGCGGTTCATCGCTGCGCCAAAAGTGAAGTTTGTCCGAGGGGAATCGATGTTTGGGAAATCGTTTGTCTATGTGATCTTTGAGGATGGGACGGACATCTATTGGGCGCGTTCGCGTGTGATTGAATACCTGAACTCGGTGCGCGGTTCGCTGCCCGAGGGCGTGAATCCCGTGATCGGTCCAGACGCCACGGGCGTTGGCTGGGTTTATGAATACGCGCTGGTTGATGACACGGGTAAGAATGACCTTGCGGGGCTGCGCTCGCTGCAAGACTGGCATTTGCGCTATGCTCTCGAATCGGTGAAAGGGGTCGCGGAAGTCGCGCCGGTGGGCGGCTTCGTGAAGCAGTACCAGGTCGATCTCGATCCGAATCAACTCGTCGCCTACAATATTCCGCTCGGGGACGTGGTGAGCGCGATCAGGATGAGCAATGGGGATGTCGGCGGGAAGATTTTCGAGGTGGCGACCACGGAGTATTATGTGCGTGGCCGCGGTTACATTAAGGGGATAGGAGACATTGAGAATGTCGTGCTCAAGGTTGTGGATGGGACACCCATCTACGTGAAGAATGTCGGCACCGTACATCTCGGGGGCGATCTGCGACGGGGTGTGGCGGAGTTGGACGGCAAGGGTGAAGTGGTGGGAGGCATTGTCGTCATGCGTTACGGCGAGAACGCGCTGAACGTGATCGAGGACGTCAAAAAGAAGTTGGAAGAAATCAAAGGTTCGCTGCCCGACGGCGTCCGTATCGTGCCGACCTACGACCGCAGCGAATTGATCAAGAATGCGATCCACACCCTGCGCGAGAAGTTGATCGAGGAGAGCATCGTCGTCGCGCTGGTCTGCATCGTCTTTCTCTGGCACGTCCGCTCGGCGCTGGTCGCGATCATCACGCTGCCGATCGCGATCATTCTATCGTTCCTGCCGATGATGTGGCTCGGGCTGACTTCGAATATCATGTCGCTGGGCGGAATCGCGATCGCGATCGGAGCGATGGTTGATGCGGCGATCATCATGGTTGAGAACGCGCACAAAGCGCTGGAACATTTCCGGGACGAGCACGGGCGTGACCCGGACCGCGCGGAGCACGTTCGCGTCATCGTGGAGGCGGCGAAGAGCGTGGGTCGTCCACTCTTTTTCTCGCTGCTGGTGATCACCGTCAGCTTCGTCCCCGTCTTCTCGCTCACGGCGCAGGAGGGCCGGTTGTTCAAGCCGCTGGCCTTCACCAAGACGTTCGCGATGTTCTTCGCGGCAATCCTGGGGATCACCATCGTGCCAGTGCTGATGCTCCTGCTCGTGCGGGGGAAGATTACGCCCGAAGCGAAAAACCCAGTGAACCGTTTTCTCATCTGGGCATATCAGCCATTCGTCAATTTCGTGCTGCGGCACCGGTTCGCAACTTTGCTCGGCGCGGTGCTCACCCTGGTTGTGACGATTTATCCGTACTCGAGGCTCGGGAAGGAATTCATGCCGCCGCTCAACGAGGGTACGATCCTGTATATGCCTACTGCGGTGCCTGGGATGTCGATCAACGAGGCGACGAAGATTCTGCAAATCCAGGACCGGATGATCGCGAAAGTGCCTGAGGTCGAGCGTGTGTTCGGCAAGGCAGGGCAATCCGAATCGCCGACTGATCCGGCGCCACTCGCCATGTTCGAGACTGTGGTGACGCTCAAACCGCACGATCAATGGAGGCCGGGCATGACGTGGGAAAAGCTCGTTGCCGAGATGAACGCCAAGATCAAGACGCCGGGCATGGCTAACATCTTTTGGATGCCGATCCAGACGCGCACAGAGATGCTCACAACGGGTTTCCGGTCGATCCTGGGCATCAAGGTTTTCGGTCCGGATCTGAAGCAGATCGAGAACGTCGCGGTCGATATTGAAAAGGCGCTGAGCGACTTTCCCAATACCCGCAGCGTCTTTGCGGAGCGGACCACCGGTGGCTACTTCCTCGACTTCGAAGTGAATCGCGAAGCGGCGGCGCGGTATGGCCTGCGCGTTGGCGACGTGAACGACGTTATTGAAACGGCGATTGGCGGGAAGACGATCGCGACGACGGCCGAAGGCCGGGAGCGTTACCCAATCAGCGTCCGCTACGCGCGCGATTTTCGCGACAACCTCGACTCGCTCAAGCGCGTGCTCGTCGCTACGCCGATGGCGCAATCCTCCGGAAAACAGGCGCCGCTTGGGAAGGGCGATGCCGCACCGGACACGACGACACCACAGGTTCCCCTCTCCCTCCTTGCGGACATCCACTACAAGACGGGCCCGCCCTCCATTCGCAATGAGAATGGCCAACTCGTCGGCTTCGTTTTCGTGGATATTACGGGCAGCGACATCGAAGGCTATGTGCGCGGCGCATCGCAGCGGATCAACGAGCGCGTGAAGTTTCCCGCCGGCTACACCGTCCAGTGGGCCGGGCAATTTGAGTATCTCAAAGCAGCGGAGGCGCGGCTCAAGGTGGTGGTGCCGTTTACCCTGCTCATCATCTTCGTGCTCATCTACATGAACACACAGTCGACAACGAAGACGCTAATCGTGCTGCTTGCAGTGCCGTTCTCGCTGGTGGGTGCGTTTTGGACGCTATACCTGCTCGGATACAACATGAGCGTCGCGGTATGGGTGGGCCTGATCGCGCTCGCCGGGCTCGATGCGGAGACCGGGGTCGTCATGCTTCTCTACCTCGACCATGCATGGGAGAAACACGTCGTGGCGGGGAAAATGGCCTCGATGGGCCACCTCTATGAAGCCGTGAAGGAAGGGGCCGTGCAACGGATTCGGCCCAAGATCATGACGGTCTGCGCGATCCTGTTTGGACTGCTACCGATCATGTGGTCGCCGACTACGCAAGCGGGTGCGGATGTGATGAAACGGATCGCCGCGCCGATGATCGGCGGTGTGGTCACCAGCGCAATTCTGGAGCTACTGATCTACCCGGTGATCTTCGTCATCTGGCGGCGGCGCTCGTTGCCGGAGGAAGGACGCGGAGATGAAGCGTTTAGTTAGGCTAGCCTTCAATGGTGCTACGGGAAACGGCGAGAACCGCTTCCCAATTGGCGTGCAGCATTAATCCACAGGCATGCGAAGAGATCGCCGCTGCATTTCACTGCATGACTCAAGTCGGCGAAACCTGCCCTTTATCGCGCAGGCCCACTCCTGCGCGAAAGCCTCATCCGTTGGAAGTGCTGAAGCCTAAAGCTTCCCTTCGAACTCGATCAAGCGCTCGAGCGCTTCGACGAAATCTTTGAATGCTTCGGCTGGCAACATGATCGTGTCGCGCCGTCCACCGACGTCTTCGGTGATCTTGAGGAAGCGGCCGCGTTGATTTTCCTTGAGGTCGAGAAAGAAAATCTTCCGCTCGTTGACGATCTTTTCCGATGCGATGGGGGCGGACTGCATCCGCTCTCCGGGGTTTTCGTTCATCATATTCTTCGTTGGCTTGGGAGATTTGGTTACTGCTGGTTCGGCAAAGCGCCGAGTAAATACGGTGTTTCGATTTTGCCACGCACAATCAGCAAGGACCAGGACGTGCGGTTGGTCGGCGCCAGCTGGGATGGTGCTTGAAAATCGTGCGGAGGGTACAAACGGAGCGTGAATGGAGCGCAAACAGTCTGCGGACGCAAGCTTCACAGACGATGAATTAGGCGAATGGAAGGGAAATTGCCGCGGGGCTGCGTCCGAGTGCAGCAGGGTGCCGCGTGAGTGCAGCCACCCAGAGTCCCCTAAATATCACTTCCCGGTCCCCACGACCGGCTTTCCCGCTTCCGTCCATGCCTTGTAGCCGCCGGTCATGTGATAGATTTCGGGGAAGTTTTTGGTCTTCAATACGTTTAATGCCCTGCCGCTGCGGCTGCCGGAGGAGCAGTGGAGAATGATCGGCTTTCCTTCGATCTCCTGAACCTTCTTCGCAAACTCCACATCGAGGAAGCTGATGTTCGTCGCTCCGGCCACGTGTCCCATATCGTATTCATCCGAGGTCCGTACATCGAGGACCACAATGTCTTTTCGCTCGGCAATCAACTTTTCTGCCTGCGCAGGTGTCACGTCATGGACACCCGTCGCTGCGGATACCGGAACTGGCGCGGCCGGCTTTTTGGGATCGGGCTTTTGGGCGAACGCTGTCGCGGCGATCGATCCAGCTACAAGGATGATAGCGAGGGTGAGGGAAGGAATCTTCATGGAATGAAGAGTTGAACCCAATTCTCATCCTCGTGCAACGTGCATGCTGAACTGGAGTCGGTCACCCCATCGGCACACGACCTGCATTTGACGGAAAACCCCTATGAAATCTGAAGTTCGACCGCCACACGTAGCTGCCCTGCTGTTCTGCTCCGGATTGTGCGCGCTCATCTACCAAACAGCCTGGCTACGGGAATTCAGGCTGATCTTCGGAGCTTCAACGGCAGCGTCAGCTGCGGTCCTCGGAATCTTCATGGGCGGACTCGGACTGGGCAGCGCCTGGTTGGGCAGACGGAGCGAGGCGGCGCGCAAACCGCTCCTGTATTACGGGAATCTCGAGGGTCTGATCGCCATCTCGGCGGCGCTCACGCCAGGGCTCGTTTGGGTCGCGAGGCAAATCTACATCGCGACCGGTGGCACGATGGTTCTCGGGGGCGCCTTGGGAACGATCATCCGACTCCTCCTCTCGGCTCTTGTCCTGATTGTTCCGACCTTCCTCATGGGGGGCACGCTACCCGCCGCAGCCCGATCGGTGGCGAGCGATGAAGATGTGGGGCGTCGCAGTCTTGCGCTGCTTTATGGATGCAACACCCTCGGCGCGGTGACCGGCGCGACGCTTTCGACGTTCTTTCTGATTGAGACATTCGGCAATCGCAGCACGCTTTGGATCGCGTGCGCGCTGAACCTGATCGTGGCGATCATCGCCCGCTCGCTGGGACGTTCGATGCGAGAGGCACAGGCGGCGCAACCGGAACCGGTCGAGGCGCGCGAGGGACGAGCGCCCTGGCGCTTTGTGGTGCTTTCCGCTGCGGTCGTGGGGTTCGCGTTCATGCTCATGGAACTGGTCTGGTATCGAATGCTTGGGCCATTACTGGGGGGATCGACTTTTACCTTTGGGTTGATCCTGATGGTCGCATTGCTCGGGATTGGTCTTGGCGGGGCTGCTTACGCCTTTCTGGCAGCAAATCGCTCCCCTACCCTGCGAGGCTTTGCATTAACGTGCGCGGTCGAGGCGGCTTTCATTGCGATCCCGTATGCTCTGGGTGACCGCCTGGCGTTACTGACACTCATGCTGCGCCCCTTAAGTTCCCTTGGCTTCCTGGGAGGGGCGTTCGGTTGGTTCATCGTTACCTCCATTGTCGCGCTTCCCGCGGCCATCATTGCGGGCTACCAATTTCCGATGCTGATCGCCCTGCTCGGGCAGGGTCGCGATGAGGTCGGACGACATACCGGACTTGCCTACGCGGCAAATACCGCCGGGGCCATTGTAGGATCCCTGGTTGGCGGTTTTGGCCTTCTGCCCATCCTGACTGCGCCAGGTGTGTGGAAGGCCGTCGTTATCCTTCTGGCTGGTCTTGCGTGCATCGCCAGTCTGCTGTCGTACCGGAAGCGCGAATCATTGGCGCTCGGTTCCCTTGGCTGGGCAATGGCGTCTCTCGCGCTGCTTACGGCGCTCGGACCGACACCCGTGTGGAGACACAGCGGCATCGGCGCGGGGCGTTCCGATCAGGCTTCGCCAAACCTCAACTCGTTCGGAGATTGGAGCAATCACATCCACCGTTACATCGTCTGGCAAGCCGAAGGAATCGAGAGTAGCGTCGCGCTTGCTTCGGATTCCGGGTACTCCTTCGTGGTCAACGGCAAGGTGGATGGCAATAGCCGGCTCGACGCCGGCACACAGGTGATGAGTGCCTTGATCGCAGCCATGCTGCATCCATCCCCCAAGCGCGCGCTGGTTGTCGGTCTTGGGACAGGGAGCACCGCTGGCTGGCTCGTCGAAGTACCGACCATGGAGCGTGTGGATGCGGTCGAACTCGAACCGGCCATTCTGGAGATCGCGCGCCGATGTGCCCCGGTCAATTGCAACGTCATGTCGAACCCAAAAGTGCGCCACCATATCGGCGACGCTCGTGAGGTGTTGCTGACCACACCGGAGAAATACGACGTCATTTTCTCGGAACCGTCGAACCCCTACCGGGCAGGCATCGCCAGCCTCTTCACACAGGAATTCTATCAGGCAGCCGTACGACGGCTCGAGGCTGGGGGCATTTTTGCACAATGGTTGCAGGCATACGAAGTTGACGGGGAAGCCATTCACAACGTCTACAGCACACTCGGCTCGGTCTTCCCATACATCGAGACCTGGCGAACCCAATCCGATGATCTGATTTTAATCGCGTCACTCCATCCGGTGAAGATGGATGCGGCGCAGCTCCGCCAGCGAATCGCGGCTGAACCCTTAAAAAGCGCGGCGCTTAATGCATGGCGCGTCGATTCACTCGAGGGATTTTTGAGCCATTACCTCGGTAACGACGCACTCGCCGCGCTGGTGGCTAAATCCAGCGACTCGATCTCGACCGATGATCGAAACCTGCTCGAGTTCGGGTTCGCTCGTGCCCTCGGCCGCAGCAAAGGCGTCATTGTCTCTGGACAGGTTGTTGCCTTCGCCCAAGCTCACAAAATGGACCGCCCTCGATATCTGACCGGCGAGGTCGATTGGGATAAGGTGGGAGCACAGGAACCAAGCGCCGAAGCGCTCCAAGGGAATACTTCCATTCCGGTAGCGGACGAAACGCCGCTCCGCAAGGTGCACCGGGAGCTGATGGGGATCATCGCCACCGGGGACATTCATCGAGCCGCTGCCCTGATGGCTCGTAGCTCCATCGACCCTCTGAACCCTTACGAGACCGAGACTTTCGCGGAGATCTGGGCCTGCATTGGCGATGACCGGGCTCTCCCGTTGATTCAAAAGGTGCGAGCTAATCGTCCATCCGACGCCGATGGCCTGCTCGGTATCCTACTCGCAAACCAGAAGAAATGGCCGGAGGCGGCGCAGACCTTGGTCACAGCATTTTCGGCCTGGCGAAAAGATCCATGGGTGTTGCCCCAAGTTCTAAATCAAACGCTAGTGGCGGCGCAGAGTGTTGCGGCAGGCAGCCACGATCCCGCACTGGCACAGCAACTCTATGACATTCTTGCGGAGCCACTCGCCGTCGACATGGCGCGCGAACACCGCCAGATGGCGCGAGTCGAAATCGCCAAGCACACAGGGCCGGAAATCTACAATCCCCGTCTTGCCGAAGCTCTGGAGCCGTACGTTAAGTATCCCCTCTGGCAAAAGGAGTTCCTCGCGACTCGGGCTTACGCGTATCGCGCGCTCAAGCATCCCGTCGAGGCCGAGAGCGCCGATGACTTGCGTCTCTTCCTGATGCAGGAGCCCGTCCGATTCGAAGCCGGACTCCCATCGCTTGAGAATAAGGCTACTCAGCGGTAGTCCATTGCAATGGCCAAAGCACGTCCACCTTCTATCTGCCCCGTCTGCGGCGAGGATGTCCCGGCCCGGGCGAAAAGTTGCCCGGAATGTGGCGCATGCGAGAAGTCCGGTTGGAACGCGGATGCGCATTGCGACGGAATCGATTTAGCAGACGAAGCCTTCGATTATGATCACTTCGTGGCCAAGGAGTTCGGCGGCGGCGCCAAAGGTTCGGGCGGACAGAAGCTTTGGACGATTGTTGCTGCTGTGCTGTTTCTAGCCCTGGCATGGGGGCTCTTTGGAGGCTGCCTCAGTCGATAGACTCGACATCCTACTAATGCCTAACCTCGAAGTCGTTTTCAATCGCGGTGAAGCAGTGCTCTGGCTTCTGATTGCGGCGATTTTCGGTGCATTTGCTCTGCGTGAGCGCTTCAGGCAAATTCCGATTCCGCTGTATCACAGCCTTTCGGTGGTCGCCTTCACGCTTTTCGGTGTCTCGGACGTGATCGAATCGTTTACGGGAGCATGGTGGACCCCGTGGTGGCTTCTCGTCCTGAAGGTCGCTTGCGTGATCACGTTTGTTTGGTGCTTCAATGCGTACCGAATCGTGAAGAAGCGTAAGTCAGGTTAGGCGATGTCTTCTAATCGAATTAGGCATTCTCGCTCCGTTGTCCGGCTTGATGGTCTTTCATGCGAAGCTTCGGCCGATCCATCGTGTTCTCCTTGCCTCCTTGTCCGCTGCGTTTATTGCGTGGTCCCTGTGCCTGTCCCGTTAAGCTTACGAGGTTCCGACACTAATCGGGAGGGAAACGCGGACCATACCCGACTCACCACGCAATGTTGGCGGGATTTCGATGTGACCCTTGTGACTCTCGATAATTCTCTGGGAGACAGTCAGGCCGATTCCGAGACCGACATTGCGCGTTGAAAAGAAGGGCTCAGGAGCCCGCTGGGCGGTTTCGATGGTGAATCCCTGGCCGCTGTCCCGCACTTCCACGTGAAGCTGTGGGCCACCATTTTTCGATTCCTCGAGCTGAACCGTGACGGTCGGATTCTCGGGGTTCGCTTGCAGGGCGTTGAGCATGATCTCGGAGAATGCGTGACGGAGGGCTTTGGCGTCGCCCTTTACCTTCCAAGTCGCGACGTTCTTGTTGAAGCTGAGCTGGGCGATCTTCTTTCCAGGATGGAACGTGTGCGCTTCGTGGAAGGCCTCGACGATGAGATCGCCGATGGATACGGCGGCGAATTCGCCCTGCCATTCGCGGGCGAGGAAAACCATTTGATTCGTCAGGCGCGCGATCCGTTTGACGCCGCCAGCCAACGCACTGGAAAGGGATTCCTGGAACTCGGGATCGGCAATATTCTCGCGGAGCAATTGCTGATGTGTGGAGATCGGGACGAGGGCATTGCCGATCTCGTGCGCGAGATGTTCTGCCATGGTCTTGACGAGGCGCAGGGTGGACGCCTCGGTCTCGAGCCTTTTCGCCCGTTCGTGCTCACTCACATCCTCGATTAGGAGGAGCGCGGCATTCAAAGCGGCGCCATCGGTTTCAATGCGTCCGAAATCAGATCGGAAGGGGACGATCTCAATACTGAAGATCTGGTCCGGTGCGTGTGAGAAGATGTGCTTGAAAGCGGGAACAGACTGGCCCGACTTCACGACGGAGAAGACGATGCTGCCAAGATGTTGAGGAAGATCGCCGAATTCGAGCGTCGTCTTGGTTGGCCGGTCATTCAGGAAGATTCGCCGCGCGGCGACGTTGGCATGAAGTGTGGCAAGATTCGGCCCGATCACGATGCAGCCACTTCCGAGATGCCCGAGGATGTCGGAGATCATGCCACGATTGGCGCTCATCTGGTCGTGTAGCCAGGAGTTGCGGAGGGCGAGCCCGACCTCCTCCAGCATGTGAAACATCAGGGCCAATTCTTCGTTAGTGAATGGCTCACCTGTCACGCGATCGTCGAATACCGCGACGCCGAGGAGCGATTCACGGTCGAGAATCGGGATGGCAATCTGAGCGCCCAGGAGCTGGAACTCTTTCGCGATCTCGCGGCTGGCTGCGGCTTCGGGTCCAGCAGCACGAAGAATGCGGCCCTGCCGATGCAGGAAGCCTCCAATACCGCCGCCTAATGTGAGCGCAAAGTGTTGGAGCACGCTCTGGTCGAGTCCGATTGCACATGCAGAGCGGAGCAAACGGTCATCGGCGGATAGCGGTACGTCGGCCAGGACGCCGGAAGGTCGGCGGAGGAAAATGATCGCCCGATTGACGCCGATGACTTCGCGCAAGAGCAGCAGGAATTGCTTCAGGAGCGCAGCGGAATCGAGGCTATGCGTGAGCACTCCTGAGAACCGTCGCAAGGCTTCCAGGGCGCGAACACTATCATTCCCTGCAACGTTCCGGATCTTTTCGAAAGCAGGCGCGGCTACCGGTGCAGGCTGAGGAAGGTGATCGGGGAAGAGGCGGGTTAGGAGATGGTTTAGCATCCGACCGCGCACCGGCTTCGCGAGCACGTGCGACACACCCAGGACATAGGCGTCTTCCTCCCATTGCCACTGTCGTTCGCCCGCATAGACGAGAATCGGAGAGCCGGGGGCGTAGGCCGCTACCTCCTCGATGATCCGGATGGCTCCCGCGCCAGTGAGTTCGGCATCGACGATGGTCGCGTCGATCGCTCCGCGACCGAGCAGGAACTCCGCTTCACCAACGTGCTCCTTGACGATCAGTTGAAAACGCCCGGGATCGAGCACGGACTCAATCGCCGCTGCCATGGAAGGCTGGGAGGTGAGGATCAGTAGTGTGCGCATTAGGCGGCGGAGGCGGTCGCGGTCAGGGCGAACTTGAGTTGGCGGCTCGGCAAATCGATCTGAACGGTCGTGCCTTCTCCCAATTGGCTAGTGATAGACAGATGACCGTCGTGAAGCGCGACAATTTTGCGACAAATCGCCAGGCCCAATCCAAAACCGCGACCTTCGTCACCGCGGTTCTTGGTGGTGAAATAGGGAGTGAGAACGCGTTCGAGGTTCTCTTTCGGGATCCCTTCTCCGTGGTCGATGACCTTCAATCGGAGCCAATCGCGCGCCGTCTCGGTCTTGGCGAGTCGTTCGAGGACCACACGCACGATGCCTCCCGGCTGCGAGGCATCGCATGCGTTGGAAATCAGGTTCGCGAGCAAACGCTGGATGAGAACGTCGTCCATCTCGACCAGCACTTCGCCGGGAGTGACTGCTTCGATCTCGAATGCTTTTCGCCGGCCTGCCCGGGCGAGGTCCACGGTCTGGGTGATCAGCATATCCAATCGTCCGAGGCTCAAATCGGGCCGAAGGTTCTCGGAGAAGAAGAGTGCTTCCTTGATGTAGGCGCGGACGGTTTTGATGTTGCGCAGGGCGACGGCGAGAAGCTCGTGATCGAGCGCTTCCCGGACCAGGCCTTCGCTGGCGAGCTGGAGCAACGTCCAAATCGGTGTCAGCAGATTATTGAGATCGTGCGCCATGCCCTGGCTCATCCGGCCGAGCAGGTCGAGCTCCTGGGTCCTGAGGATTTGATCCTTCAACCGGATTTGATTCACCATCAGGCTAATGTTTTTGACGAGCGCCTCGAAGAGATGAAGGTCCGTGGAGGTGAATGGATCCCCGGATTCTTTGGATCCGACGAGGAGCAAACCGAACATTTCCTCCTCGGACATGAGCGGAAAGCAGAACTCCCCAGGAAACCCGGCGAGTTCGTTGCGGGCCTGCTGCTCGATCACGGCACTCGATGGCCGCGGATAACTCGTATTGAGCGCGAGGTGCGATGCTTTGCCCCATTCGAAGTATCGAAACACGGCTGACGGGACCTTGAGTTCGGGAATGGGGCGCTGCGGCTCTTCGGGATAGGCCCGATAGAGGGTGAACGTCCTGGTCGCAACGTCGCGCAGGATGATTTGGTAGCCGCGAAGACGGAAGAGCTTTGTGAAGACGTCGTGCAATTCGCTGAGCAGACTTTCCACGTCGCCATACCACGACATGCTCTCGATGAAATTGTGCACGCGATCCTGATATTCAAAGCGGTCGCCCAAAATCCGGCGCTCCCACTTTTCCAATCCTTCGCCACCGAGCAGACGAGGGAACAGTAAGGAAGCAATGAGCGAACTCAAAAGAAAGACGAGCATCGAGCCGACTAACGACACGCCGTTGAAGGCTTTTGTGACGAGTTGCACGACGAAGAGCAGCCCGAGCGTGATTGAGAAGAGGAATGCGAATCGAATGAAGTGGGCGGCGTAGCGACTGAACCCGCTTTGGATATCCAGCAAGTCGTGCTGGATGACCGAATAAGCCGTGATGATCCCGTAGAATACAGCGGCAAGGCTACCCCAGGGGTAGACCTGAATGTTTGTAAAAGGATAGTGATCGACGCCAATGATCGGCAGGACGTCGTTTGTGCCGAGCACAGCGAGCATCGACTGAGCACAGATCAGCGGGACCAACCGCTTGCGCTGCATCCTTGGGACGGTGCCCATCTTCTTCACTAGAACGAAGATTGAGCAAAACATCAGCGTGAACGGGACGTTGAAAACGTGGAAGGCAGGGCCGGCTACCGCGTACCAGCCCGACTCTCCCAGCCAACGCACATCCTTGATGAACAGGGGGGTAAAGTTTGTCGCGGCCAGGACAAACTCGAAGCAGTAGAGCCAGCGGATCCAGCGCCAGACTGAGAAGCCTGCGACGATGAGTGCCAGGTGAAAGAACGCTACGACTCCGAAGATGCAGCCAAACTGAAGAAAGCGCGCCCAGTATAATGCTTCATCGTGGGTGCGGACGATGAAGAGGTGATAGGAGCCGAGATTCCAGATGGCGATGGATAGGCCGAGGAGCAGATAGACCCGGTTTGCGGGCGAGCGCGTGCCGCGGCTGAAGACAAAGAGCGCGAAGAAGACGTTGATGAAGAAGCCCGCCAGGGGGACGTACGGGGCGATATTCATACCTGATATCGTCCTATAATGAGGCAGGAGGTTTTGCCCCCGAAGCCGCTGTTCAGGCTCATGACTACCCTCACGGGATAGGGTCGGGATTTGCCCTGCACGTAATCGAGGTCACACTCCGGCAGCGGGTCACGGAGATTGATGGTGGGCGGAATGACCTGATGCTTGATCGCTAGCACGCCGATGACGGCCTCGATCGCTCCTGCGGCAGCAAGCGGATGGCCCGTTATGGGCTTGGTTGCGATCACTGCCACTCGACGAGCATGCGCGCCAAACGTTTTCTTGATGGCACGCGTCTCAGCGGCGTCATTCAGGATATTGGCGGTGCCGTGAGTATTGATGCAATCGACTGCGTCCGGCTCGATCTGCGCGGCGCGCAGGGCCTTTTCCATTGCGCGCGATACTCCCCATCCACCGGGCTCGGGAGCCATGGCGTGATAGGCCTCGCAGCTTCGTCCATGTCCGAGGATTTCGGCATAGATCCGGGCGCCGCGGCTGAGCGCGTGTCCGAGTTCCTCCAGGATGAGGTACGCCCCACCCTCGCCCATCAAGAAACCATCACTGGCTTGATCGAAGGGCCGCATCGTTTCCTCGGGTGGACCGTGCCAGCGGGACATGGCATGGCTTTGCGCAAACCCGAAGTAGACGGTGTCAACGATCGGCGCCTCTGTTCCGCCCGCCACCATGAGGTCCACCTCCTCGTTCCGGATCATGTGCACAGCGTAACCGATCACGTCGTTCCCCGATGCGCTGGACGAACTGCACGTGATGGCGTGTCCCTTGATGCCGAGTTCCATCGCGATCTCGGCACTTCCACTTCCGACGTAGCCACCGATCATCATGGACGGGCTGACGGCGCGAATGCCGCGAGCATCCAATGCATCCCGCGCCCGATAGGCCGATTCCATATTACTGAGCGAGGTGGCCTCCACGATTCCGCAGCGATCGGGATCGACCTGTTGGAAATCGACGTTCGCGTCAGCAACGGCAGTGCGGGCTGCTGCAATGCCATATTGCAGAGAGCGCTCGAAGTGTTTGACGCTCTTTGCGTCCATATATCGACCGGGCTTCCAGTCCCGGATCTCCGCGACGTATCGCGATGGACATTCTGCAATCTTGAATCGAGTGACAGGCCCCGCGGCGCTCCGACCGGCCTGAACGTTATCCCAAAATGTCGCCAACTCACACCCGCTAGGGGCGATCACACCCATCCCCGTCACGACGACTCGGCGCTGCGGACGTTCGGAAAAGGTGAAATGGGCCATCAGCCAGGCGGCCACTGCAGCGAGCGACCGCCGAGTAGATGGACGTGGAGGTGCGGCACCGTTTCACCGGCATCGCGCCCGTTGTTGATGACGACGCGAAACCCACTCTCGGCGACACCGAGTTGCATCGCAATTTCCGGCGCCGCACAGAGCATTCTCCCGAGCAAGGCGGCGTCGGTTTTGGGATTCGTTTCGGCAAGGCGGGGAATGCACCGCTTTGGGATAATCAGCACGTGCACTGGCGCCTGGGGATTCACGTCGCTGAAAGCGAGGAAGTCGTCGGCCTCAAAAACGATTTTGGCCGGGATCTCACGAGCGGCGATCTTTTCAAAAATGGTCATGTGAGAGAAAAGGTGACGTCGCGCCGGTCTACGACGACGCCGGTTTGTTCGCGCGCAAAGGCGACAATCTCCGAGCGCAGAGCATCGCAGTCGCGGCTCCAGACTTTGCGTGCGCGAAGCAATTTGACGCAGGGCTCCAGCCCGCAGAGTTCGAAATGGGGAGCGCGAGATTGGAGCGCCTCTTGCAGACGTGTCCTGAGCAACTCGAAGAAGGCGAGTTCGTATCCGAACCCTGCGGCGCGCGCGAGGTCAACGAGGGAGATGTGAACGATCGGCCGACCTACTGAGAAGTGCTGCCCGATTTCGCCATAACCGATGACCTGTAGGACGGAATTCACGGCCTGCTCGAGGCGGCTGACCTGAAGGACGGGTTCGTCATGCTCTGAACGGAGGTACTCGGTGACGCTCTGGGCGACGTGCTCGGCCAGCCACCAGTTCGGATAGCCGGCTTTCCGCGCGGCCGCAGTCAGGGACCGAACCAGCCAGTCGCGTTCGAATGCCAGGCAATCGCCATCATTGAGCCGCACGAGGGGGAGGTCGTTGGGGAATGCAATCATGGGAAGAAAAGGCGAAGGGCTAAAGGCGAAAGGCGAAAGGGGGAATGGGGAATGGACGTTTCCGCGCTTTTGCTTTCCATTATTTGAAGAGTTCCGGTTGGAGGGAGGACCGTTTGTGACGTTTCCCGAGCATTTGGATTTCGTCGATGAACTCGCCGATGTCCTGAAAGCTTCGATAGACCGAGGCGTAGCGGACGTAGGCGACTTCATCGAGTTCGTGCAGCTTTTCCATGACTTTTGATCCCAGCACGTGGGAGGGGATCTCTTTTTGAAAGTCCTGCTCCAATTCCTGGGTAATGGACTCGGCGGAACGCTCGAGGGTTTCGCGCGTGACGGGACGCTTCTCGCAGGCCTTGAGCATTCCGCTGAGAAGTTTCTCTCGGCTATAGGGCTCGCTGCGACCGTCGCGTTTTAGGACACGCAGTTCGGTTCGTTCGATCTCTTCGTAGGTGGTGTAGCGGAATTCGCAGGCTAGGCACTCGCGTCGACGACGGATACTCCGGCCATCCTTGGATAGCCGCGAGTCGATGACCTTATCCTCAAGGCTCCCGCATTTGGAGCAATACATATAGTGTCTGACCGGCAGTTCTACGGCGGTTTAACACAAGGAATGGTGGCGTCAAAGAAAAATCACCGCTTTGAGGAGGGGTATCTTTCTCGCTGTCGTGGTCTATCGCTGCGGCGAAGCCTCAGCTTTGCGAAGCTTCAGCGAGTATCGCCCCCGCCATTGACGACTTGCGCGAAGCTGCCATCGTTTAGCCCATGAAAGGCAAGTTTACGGCTATCATCGAAGAGGCACCTGAAGGCGGCTACTGGGCGATCTGTCCCGAGGTGCCGGGGGCCAATGGCCAGGGAGGGACAGTTGCGGAAGCGAAGAAGAGCCTTGCGGATGCGATTCGGCTGATTTTCGAAGACCGCGTGGCAGATGCCCGCCGCGGGTTGCCATCCGATGCGATTGAGGCCGTCGTAGCCGTCTAGTGAAGCGCCGCGAGTTGGAGAAGAGATTGCGTCACGCCGGTTGCTACTTGAAACGAGAGGGCGGATCCCACTCGCTTTGGATCAATCCTCGTACCGGCGTCGTCGAAGCAATACCTCGGCATGGCGAGGTCAAAGAGCCTTTGGCTTGGAAGATACTGAAGTCGCTTGGCGCAGGCTGAATGCCCGATTGGTCGGTCGAGCGAAGAAGACCCGGCGGGGGCTAAAAGTGTAAAAAATCTCCGCGATCTTCGGGCGTTCACAGTCGCCTTTTCGGCTCACTGATGCAGCAAATCGAGCCACTCCAGCGCGCCTCGGGCTGCTCGAGTTCCTGTCGCGAAGCAGCCTTGCAGTAGGTACCCGCCGGTGGGGGCTTCCCAGTCGATCATCTCGCCCGCGACGAATACGCCGGGGATTCGTTGGAGCATTAGAGCGGCATCGAGTTCGCTCCATCGGACGCCGCCGGCTGACGATATCGCTTCGGCAATCGGGCGGGAGCCGGTGAGACGCAGGGTGAAAGCCTTCGCTGCCGCGGCGAGTTGGAGCGGTGAGGAAAATGGCTCGTGAATCGAGAGGACGGCGGCGACGGCTTCGCTCAATCGCCAGCGTTGGCGGGCTTCGGAGAGGAAGTCGCGGCGCACGGAGCCCATTTTGGCGACGAGTTGCTCGGTCGTATGTTGGGGCTTGAGATCGATCGTGATCTCGGGATTCGGCATCGCGGCCCGAAGCGCGGCACCGAGTTGGTAAATGGCGCCGCCCTCCAGGCCGTAGCGGGTGACCATGAGTTCGCCCTTTGCTTCCACTCCGCCAACTCGCGCGATGATGTTCTTGAGTGGCTGACCTTCAGCGATGGCAAGCACTTCGTGCGGCCAGGGGTATTCCCAGCCGCAGTTTGCGGGGGCCAATGGCGCGACGGCGATGTCGAGGGCTTCGAAAGCGGATGTCCATTTTCCGTCTGAACCGGTGTCGGGCCAGGATCCGCCACCCAATGCGAGGATCGCTGCATCGGTTTCGATGGTGCGCGTTTCATCCTGAACCTGAAAGCTGAGGCGGAGGGGTTTTCCGGGCTCGAGCCCCGTCCAGCGATGATGCATGGCAAATCGCACGTTGAGTTGCCGCAAACGCTCTACCCAGCGGCGGAGCAGCGGCGCGGCTTTCATTTCGCGCGGGTAAACCCGACCGGTGGATGCAGCAAAGGTTTCGATTCCGAGTCCCTCTGCCCAGGCGCGGATCGCATCAGGATCGAAGCCGGCGAGGAGGTCGGGCCAGCGCTCGGTCGAATGCCCTTTGTAGCGAAGGGCGAAGCTATCCCGAGGTTCGTTGTGCGTCAGGTTTAAGCCGCCCCGTCCGGCGACGAGGAACTTGCGGCCGACGGAGGGTTTCGCATCGAAGATGGTGACGTTTGCGCCGCCTGCGGCAGCAACTTCAGCCGCACGCAATCCGGCTGGACCGCCGCCAACGATGGCAACGTTCATCAGCGTTGATGAAATCCGCCCGCGACGGAGTAACCAAGCCAGACGCCCAATAGACAGAACGCGACAGAGGAGACGATGTAGATTCCACCGCGCACCCATTCACCTGATATGAGGAGATTGAGCGTTTGCATGCTGAAGGACGAAAAGGTCGTGAAACCACCGAGCACTCCGATGGTCACGACTTGCTGAGTTAACAAGGTCGCGGGCACGGTGCCAGTCGGGCCGGCGTAGGCGACGAAGGCCCCGATGACAAAACATCCGACGATGTTCACTAGCAGCGTGCCGACCGGGAAGCTAGGGCCGTATCGGGCGGTGATGATGTCGACGGCCCACATGCGTAGCGCGGTTCCAATCGCCCCACCGAGCATCACTGCAAGGTACGTTTTGAGCATTTCCGGGACTGACTCAGATCTTACGGATACGAATATTCCGGAAGCTCACAGGATCGTTGTGTCCGGCGAATCCAAAGTAGCCGCTGGTCCGGTCTTTCCCGGGATGCGCTTTCTTTCCGACAACGCTCTCCAGATCCACTTTTGAGAGATCCGCATCGAGAATAATGGTGCCGTTGAGTTCCACTCGAATGCGCGAGCCTTTCACGATGACCTCCTGGAAATTCCACTCGCCGATGGGATGCTGGTATCCCCGTTGAGCCGCGACCATGCCGTAGGCGGAGCCGTGGGCCTGACGGGGATCGATCGCCTCGCGTACCTTCTCATAATTGTCGTCCAGAACCTGCAACTCGCACATGCCTTCGTAGGCGGCATCACTCCCTTGCCCGGGATACCGAATTGCCAAACCGTTGTTGCCACCGGACGGGATTTTGAACTCAAGGTTCACGATGAAGTCGGTCAGTTCCTCCTGATGATAAATCGTGCCTCCTTTGTCGGTCTTGCACTGAATGGCGCCGTCAACGACTTCGTAGTTGTCCACAGCACCGACCCAACCTTCGAGGTCTTTGCCATTGAAGACCACCGCGCCATTCAAAGCATTGCTCCTCGCGAGGAGAAGCTTGTTTGCTTCCTCGCTGCCGATGTCGCGGATGAAAACATTGCGCCAGCGGATCTCGCCATCATGGGTCTGGAGGGAGATTGGGCCTTTGGGGGGGACGGGTGTCTTGCGGTCGTAGTAGTTCTCCAAAGCGCAATGATCGACGACGAGTTGATCATTGAGCCAGACGCTCACTCGCGAACCGACCATGACGATTCGAAACTTGTTCCATTCGCCGAAGGGCTTGTCGGCCTTGACCCAGGGATCTTTTCCAAGCGTGCCGGGGGAGTTATTCCAAAGGCCGCCTGAACCTTTATCGGCACCAAGATTGAACTTCGCCTGGTCCGTGTAATCCCAGATCTGCACCTGGGGACAGCCGCGCAGATAGATGCCCGAATCGGCAAGGGGCACGGTCTTGTATTCGAGCAGTAATTCGAAGTCGCCATACTCCTTTTCGGTGGTGGCGTAGGCGCCCTTTCCATCGTTGACGAGTTCGCCGTCCTGAACGGACCAGTGCTCCTTCATGGTTTTCGTCCACTCGGCGATCTTTGCATCACGTTCTGCGTCCGGCAGGGCGGCGAGTTTTCGGGGATCAAATGTATCGCCTCCGCGGAAACCCGTGAGATCAGTTCCGTTAAAAACCGCGGTGAATCCGGTCGGTGGCGTCGTCTCGGCAAAGGTGGTGACGGCGATTGAAGCGAGAGCAAGTGCGAGCAAGCGTTTCATGCGTTGGAGATGGGGTTACTGGGCGTTTCCGATGATTCTGTCAATCACCCGCCGCTCGCGACCCAGTAGCTGGTGGAGTAGATGATGTGTCACGCAGAGGCGCAGAGGCGCGGAGATAAGTTTGTACGTCAGCCAGCGGGTTAGGTTGGCACGCAGTCCCTGAGATCACGCAGGATTGCACCGTTGTGCTTCAAGGAGATGGAGTAGTGGCCCTCGTCATCCAGGAAACGGGCGGTGCAGCCGGGAATGCGAGCGGCGAGTTCCTCGGCGAGGGTCCATCGGAAGCTCTCATCTGCTTTTCCGTGCCAGAGCCGCACGGGGACGCGGATATCTTCGAGGCGAAAGCCCCATGGCTCGGCGTAGATCTGCGCGTCGCCGAAGACTCCATCGCGATCACCTTTCCATGAGCCCGCATAGCCGGCCCAGACGCGTTCCTTCATGACGGGGTCCGCCAGCACACGCGCGTCGGCCGCAGGTATCGATTTCATCATCCGGTTCCACATCCACATGGGTGGACGGATCGTGGCAAAGCGCCGGATTGCGCGAAATGGCAGCTTCCAGATCCCGGGATGGCGACGATGAAGCCAGAGTAACACTCGATAGGCGGGCAGGAGGGATGAAACGTCATTGCGTTCGGCAAGAGGGGGAGCACAGCAGCAGACGGCCGCGGCCAGGACGCGGTCGGGGAGAGCTGCGGCGCAGGACAGCGCGTAGGGTCCTCCGCCGGAAATACCCAGGACCCGGAATTTGTCGCAGTTGAGTCGGTCGGCAAGTTCGGCAATCAAGGGCGGCCAATCGGCGAGACGGCGTCCCGGATGGTAATCGGAGTCGCCCAAGCCCGGGCGATCCACGCTCAGCAAGCGGATCCCCAATTGGGTCGCAGCTTCACCTGCGACCGCCGCCTGCCAACGCGAGCTGGGCCAACCGTGGGAGAAGAACACCGGCATGCCATGGGGATCGCCATAGCATTCCACCGCGACCCGGCGTCCAGTGCTTAGGGTAATCAGTTCCGTCTTCTGGGCCGGAGGAGCAGTCACAATCCGACAATCTCGCATTGACGGCTGCAAGCACAAGGAAGCTTGCACGTTAGATGGATTTGCGACGGTGCGGAGTTGCAGGAGCGCGGCAAAGAACGTCAGGATGGCAGGATGAATCACACTGAACGCCTGCTCGTCGCCTTGATTGCCCAATCGCAGAGCATCGAATTGGAGACGATGGTCAACCAGGGATTGCTGCTGGAACTTCTATCGCGTTCCGGAATGCCGGTGGAAGATGGGCAGCGTCTAGCCGAACACGTCCGGACATCGGTGAGCCCGGTTCTCGTGAAGAAAATGGAAGAGGTGGTTCAGAGCGCGATGAATGTGCAGGTTCCTGAAGCCAGTAAGCAGTAAGCAGTGGTCAGTAGTCAGATCAGAATGGCGCTCCCGCGCGGTAGGACTGAACCCTGAACCCTTCAAAGACACCGCAGTGTTGGACTGCCTACCACCCGCGTGTTACACGAAGATGAGTATGCTGAATTTCACCAAGATGAACGGAGCCGGGAACGACTTCGTGATGATCGATAATCGCGACTCGCGGCTCGTATTGACTCGCGAACAGATTGCGCGGCTCTGCGACCGACACCGGGGAATCGGAGGCGATGGGCTCCTGGCGGTGGAACCGGCACAGAATGGGTCGGACTTTCGGATGCGTTACTACAATGCGGACGGCGGCGAGGCGGAGATGTGCGGGAACGGGGCGCGCTGCTTTGCACGGTTCGCCAGCAAGCTCGCGGGGAAGACGAAGTCGGTCAGCTTTGAGACCGTGGCAGGTGTCGTGACGGCGGAGCTCCTGGGGGACAACGTTCGCTTGAACATGAGCCAACCGAAGGATCTGGCGCTCGGGGCAAAACTCGAAGCCGTCGGACACGAGGTCACCGTGCACTTCGTGAATACGGGGGTCCCTCACGCGATCGTTTTCGTGGAAGACATCGAGAACGTCGATGTCCTCCCGCTGGGCGCAGCACTTCGGTACCACGATCACTTTCGACCACGCGGAACGAACGCGAACTTCGTCCAGGTGCTGAGTCCATCGAGCCTATCGATCCGGACCTACGAGCGCGGGGTGGAAGGGGAAACCCTCGCTTGCGGAACGGGAGTTTGCGCCGCGGCGCTCATCCACAGTGCACTAACCGGTGCGACATCGCCGATTGGCGTGAAGGTTCGTGGCGGCGATACACTTCACGTGGGATTCGAGCGCGACGGTGACGGATTCAAAAATGTGACGCTCACTGGTCCGGCTGATTTCGTTTTCGAAGGACAGGTTGCCCTCTAAACTCGGCCTCTCTTACCTCTTTCTCCTGCTGCTCATGCTCTAAACAGCCGAGGCAGCAGCCGTACTCAGGAACCGTCGAACACTTTCTCCACTCTCGCTTCGCCTCGCGGGGCGCTTGCCCTCTCCTTCGCTGTCGCTTAGAACCCCAACCCTATGTTTTCAGGTCTTTTCACGGCGCTCGTGACGCCATTCCAAAACGGCAACTTCGACGAAGCCGCATTTACCCGGTTGGTCGAAGGTCAGATTGCGGGTGGCGTTGATGGAATTGTCCCAGTCGGCACCACGGGCGAATCGCCTACGCTCGATCATCCCGAACATCTGCGCGTCATCGAACTCGCCGTGCAAGTGGCGGCAAAGCGGACCAAGGTCATCGCGGGCACGGGGTCGAACTCCACAATGGAAGCCGTCTCGCTCACGAAGGAGGCGGAGAAAGTAGGCGCGGATGCGGCGTTGCTCGTGGCGCCGTATTACAACAAGCCTTCGCAACAAGGGTTGTTTCTGCATTTCGCGAAGATCGCGGAGGGCACCAAGCTGCCGCTCGTTCTTTACTCCATCCCCGGTCGATGCGGGATCGAGATCGGCGTTGAGACGGTGGTGCGCCTCGCCCAGGAGTTTCCAAACATCGTGGCGATCAAAGAAGCGGGCGGCTCGGTCGAGCGCGTGAGTCTTCTGCGCGCAGCGCTGCCCGAGTCGTTCGACATTCTTTCCGGCGACGATTCGTTGACGCTGCCGTTCATCTCGGTCGGGGCGTCGGGGGTCATCAGCGTTGCGTCCAACCTCGTGCCTCGTGAAGTCGGCGACATGGTACGCGCGGCTCTGGCTGGCCAGTGCAAGGAGGCTCAAAGGCTCCACTTCCATCTCTATCCGTTGTTCAAGGATCTCTTCATCGAACCGAATCCGGTGCCTGCGAAGCATGCGCTCGCTTTGCGGAAGGAGATGCAGTCCGATGTGCGTCTGCCGCTTTGCGAAATGACGCCGGCCAACGCAGCGAAGCTCGAAGGGACTCTTCGTAACCTCAAACTCATTTAAGCCGATGAATCCAATCCGTCTTCTGATCAATGGCGCCAAAGGTCGCATGGGCCAGGCGCTTATCTCGTGCTCGAAGGATGACCCGGAGCTGGAACTCGCCGCCGAGATCGACGCCGGAGACGACTTTGCTGGCGCGGTACCGAAATGCGATGCAGCCATCGACTTTAGCCATCACTCTTCGGTGGAACTCGTGCTCGCGCGCTGCGTGGAGAACAAGAAGCCACTCGTCATTGGCACGACCGGCCACACCGATGCGCAGATCGCCTGCATCCGCCACGCGGCAGGACAGATTCCGATCGTCTTCTCGGCAAACTACAGCACGGGCGTGAATACGCTTTTCTGGCTGACGCGCAAAGCAGCAGAGATCCTCGGGCCAACGTACGATCTGGAGGTCGTCGAGATGCATCACCGTTTGAAGAAGGATGCGCCGAGCGGCACAGCGAAGCGGCTCGCGGAGATCCTCGCGGAAGTGCGCCAACTCAGCTACGCGAACGATGTTCGCCATGGTCGGGAGGGAATCGTCGGTGAACGCACGAACAACGAAATCGGCGTACATGCGGTCCGCGGAGGAGACGTCGTGGGCGACCATACGGTGATGTTCGCGACGCAGGGCGAGCGTTTGGAACTCACACACAAGGCTTCGAGCCGTGACACCTTTGCACGCGGAGCACTGCGCGCGGCGAAGTGGGCCGTCACACAACAGCCCGGCCTCTTTGACATGCAGGATGTCCTGGGGCTGAAATAATCGCATGCGCGCCGGAATCGCGCTCGGCTCGAATCTCGGTGATCGGCTTGCCAACCTGCGAAGCGGGCTTGAGGCCGTCCTCACGCTCGCTGGGGTGAGCAAGCCTGTGAAGGCGTCGCGAGTTTATGAGACTGAGCCCGTGGGCACGGGGCCGGATGCGGGAGCATTTCTCAACGCGGTGATCGAGGTCGACTTCGACGGTCAGGCCCTGGCTCTGCTGGATGGTTTGCAGAGCATCGAAGCGGCCCAAGGTCGTCCTTCGAAAAGGCCGCGCAATGCACCCCGCACCATTGATCTCGACATCCTTTACCTCGGCAACCTGGTGCTCTCGAACCATGAAGTCGTGATCCCCCACCCTCGCCTTCACATTCGTCGCTTTGTCCTGGCACCGCTCATGGATATTCGCCCGGAACTCATCCTACCCGGACAGCAGCACACGATCGCTGAATTGTTCGCTCGTTTGGCGGATGGAGGTGCGGTGGAACTTTTCGCGGAGAACTGGGCGTGAACCGTCTCAATTAACAGGATGAATCCAAAGATTGCCGAACTGCAGCGCATGAAGGATCGCGGTGAGAAGATCGCCGTGCTGACGGCTTACGACTATCCGATGGCGCGTTTGCTCGAGGATAGCGGCGTGGATCTGCTGCTCGTCGGCGATTCCGTTGGCATGGTGGTACTCGGCTATCCGGACACCACCTTTGTGACCATGGATGAAATGGTTCATCACACACGTGCCGTGGCGCGAGGCGCACAGCGCGCGCCCATTCTCGCGGACCTGCCGATCGCAAGCTACGACACTCCGGACGACGCCGTCGTCAATGGACGCCGGTTGATCGAAGCGGGTGCCCATGCAGTCAAGCTGGAGGGCGGCCTCTCGCACATCGCTCAAATTGATGCGCTCGTCGCAGCGGGCATCCCCGTGATGGCGCACATAGGCATGCAACCACAGCGGGTGCGGATCGAAGGCGGCTATCGGATCAAAGGCAAAACGCAGGAAGAAGCCGAATGCCTTCTCGAGGATGCGCGTGCCGTTGAGAGTGCCGGCGCATTTGGATTGTTGCTCGAACTCGTGAAGCCGGAGGTTGCGCAACAGATCACCGCGGCCATTCGCATTCCAACGATCGGCATCGGCGCTGGCACCAACTGCGACGGGCAGGTGCTCGTCACACACGATTTGATCGGCCAATTTCCGTGGTTCACGCCGCGCTTCGTCAAGCCGCGCGCCGATGTCGCAGGTGAAGTCCGACGGGCCGCGCAGGAGTTTGTATCCTCTGTGAAGACAACCGTGAGCGTTTAATGGATAAAAAGGTCAGGCAGACAATTGCGTGTGCAGTTAGCCATATATGCATGGCTTCCAGAGACGAACCCAGAACACAGCGGTCATGCCGCGTCGCCCGAACTGACCAGGAAGTGACGAAGCCCCAAGAGCCGAGGAGGTAGGGAATAGAGCGGATGGCCGGTAGGCGAGCTGACCGGCAACTACAGAATTTGCCGAAAGCAATTGCCGGCTATCGGGACGGACCAGTGGTTTCCTAGTCTTCAGCACCAAAGGTGCGTGAGAGCATAGCCTAGGGCAAAGCGAAGCGACGCCCTAGGTTTGAGTTTCAGAGAAACTGCGCCCTGAAAGCGGCGCGAGAGTCGTCCTTACAGTATTGTCTTGAATCCGAAGCCGTAAAGTCCAGGCGCAGACGAGTCCCCCAAGTACGCCACCGGCATGACAAACCGCGACCGGCGTCCCGAGCAATCCGAAATGCAATCCAGTGAAAACTGCCGTTCCGGTGAATGCTTCAATGGCCGATTTCATGACGACGATGGCGAGAGTGATGATGCCGATATTCCGGTCGGCACGGGTTTGGATCATTTCAATCGCGGTGATAGCCATCAGCCCATGTGCGATCCCCGACAGACCGCGCAGCCCGAGAGTCGTGATCGCTGGACAGGCGAGCCACGCGACAATGATACTGCCGGCCGCGGAGGCGACCACAACCGCGACTCGTTCGGCCCGGGTAGTTAATCTGAGGCCGTTGTAGAGCACCAGGAAAGCGACCCCGTCGAGCAGCAGGTGATACCACGAGACGTGAACGAATGGATGGGTCAAAAGACGCCACCATTGGCCAGCGGCGATGGCGCTGGGGAGGAATGCGAGCGAGTCGGTATGGCCGCCGAAGAAGAGCGGCCAGTTAAGGAGCAGGATCACAGCCGCTGCGACCCATAGTTCACTCCGTCGTGCGACCGCTTCGCCGCAAGGGATGGGACCTTGCGGCATGAGAACGGTCGACGTGCTTGAGCAGGTTTGCGGCACGCCGGGCAATGGTTAGGCGTTGCGTTTGTGCTTACGCCGGCCGAGCAGCGCGGCGAGCGCTACAAAGAGCGGACCGACTGGGCCCGATCCACCTCCACCTCCGCCACCAAAGCTCGGCATGCTGAAGTTGCGACTCTGCGCCTGGCTGGGTTGCGGTGCGGGTAAGGACACCTGACGAATGGCCGGTATGTTTACGGCGGGCATGCTTAAGGCCTTTTGCACAACGGGAATCGCGGCGAGCAAGGGTTGCGGACCGAGTGCGTCGGTTGCCTTCTCCCGGATCACGGCCAGTTGCTTCTCGCGTTCGGCTTGAGCCTGCCGATCGCGGGAAACGCGATCTACGTTCCGGCGAGCAATCTTCCAGCGCTGATATTCGGCATCATTCTCCAGCACGAGGAAGGAGGTATATTCAGTTACGATCGAGAACGACTCACCGAGTTGGATGATCTCTGGTGTAACTTGCGCACGGGCATCTTCGCGGTCGGCGGCTTTGAGCAGGCCATCGATTCGCTTCGATGCCCACATGCGGTCGATCTCCGGGTTCGTGGCATCTTCCTTTGGAAAGTCGAGATCCACCGATTGTTCCCACGCGACGCCATTCAGACTGGCACGCACGGCGAGCGTCCCCTTCCCTTCTCCTTTGTATCGGCCGTAAATGCGCACGGGAGAACCATGATACAGGTTAGGCACCTGCGGCGGCTCAAGTGCTGTGACCTGGATGCCACGGAAGTCGAGCTTCAGGTCGGTGGCAACCGGGCTCATGAGTTTGCGACGGAAGCCTTTCGCCTGGCGGGTGAAATCATCACCTCGGGAGAGGAAGGAAGCGAGTCCACCCGAGTCGTCAGCGAGCTGTTCGAGAAGCGGACGGTTCACATCATTGCCAACGCCGATACAGAAGACTTTCACATTGCGCGGACGTTGCGCAATGAGACGCAGGAGCGCCTGTCTCTCCGTCTGTTCTGTAAGGCCGTCGCTGAGGACAACGACGTTCAGCGGGCGATCCGGGTTGGCGTATTTGTACGCCGTGGTGATCGCCGGGTTGAGGATCGTACCGCCGCTCGCCTCGGCGGAATTAAGGAACGTTTGCGCTTCTTGTTTGGTCTTCTCATCAGCGGGCCGGGCGCTGTTGAAAGCAAGACGCGGTGCGTTGTTGAAGGTGATCACTTCGACTCGGTCTTTCTCGCCGAGTTCATTGATAAATGCGCCGAGACAATCCTTGGAAAGCAGAAGCTTTCCGTCGTCGCGCATGCTTCCGGAGATATCGAGCAGGAAGACGTAATCCATCCCGGTATCCTGTTGTTTGAGATCCTCACCCGCTGTGAGCGTGATGCAGAAGAAGCCGTCTTCCCCAGGACGAGCGGAGGTGAGCATGTCGATGCCGGTCTTTTGCCGGGAGAGATGCTGGGCGATGACCACGTCCTTCGCGAGCGAGCCCTCTTTGGTTTCGAGGCTAGCCTGGAAATAGTTCTCCGAGTGTTTGGCGACGGCAAAGCTATCACGATGGCTCGGGCTCTCGAGTGCAGTGATTGGAATCGCAGACTTGGCGTCGATAGTGATGGCGAATCGTCCCTTCACCCGACTGTCGGGCTGATTGCGAGTGGTGGTCGCCAGTGGATAGACATAGGTCGCCCAATCGTGATCGTAGCCGAGTTCCTGGCTATAGGTGACCTGCACTTTCTGCTCGGCCCCCGCAGCGATCGGATAGATGCGCATCTCGAAGGTCTTGAAGTCCGTCTGTTCGAGCAGACCGGGGTCGCGCTTTTGTTGTTTGTAACTGTTGTAGATCTCGCGGGCGCGTTGCTTCTCGACGACTTCGCCGACCATTTCTTTGCCACCGATCCACATGCTGAAGTTGGACACCGATGCTCCTTTGGGTACGGGGAAGGTGTAGAGAGCTTCGACCTCGTGCTTCTCGGTGTTTTGAAAGATCTGGGTCACGGTTGTGACGGCGAGTCCGTTATTCAGGGTGACCTTGACGTCGTGCTCTTTGATCTCGAGGACACCGCCGAGGCCGCCGTCGGCAATGAGGAGCCCCGCGGCTTTGGCGTCCGAGGTGCAGAACGCGGCAACGCTGGCGACAAGCGCGGCAGCAAGGGTGCGAGTGATTGAGGTGCATAGTTTCATGATGTGGTTGCGTTAAGTGGCTTTGATTAGCCGAGAAGCCCCTTAACAGCGTTCATGCCACCTCCCGGTCGCCGCATCGCAAGTAGCTCATATTGAGGTAGATGATTTTTATTTAGCCCGACAATGGCGAACGCACGGAATCCACCGACTCGACATTAATTGCCGGGCCGATAGACACTGGATGTATGCCAAAGCAAACGCGCGACCGCGCCGCCGACCGAGATTTCTTCGCCCTCGTGGCGCGCACGGCGTTCAGCAATCCGTTCGGAGAAGAGTTTCCCGAGCTCTATCGACAGATCGCGGGATCGGCGCGGCGGAGTGATGCTCGCGAACGAGTCGCAGAGGCGGTGGCTGCTCGCATAACCGCGCTGCGTGAACAAGGTCGCGCGGAGCTACGGGCGTGGCCGGAAGAGGATCAGGCAATGATGCGGCTGGTTTTCCTCTTCGATGTGTACCAGCGATTCCATGACCCGCTCGACGCTCTGGTGGCTGAGCAGGTCCAAGCTGGCGATGTCGTGGTGCAGGTTCCATTCGCCGGCGACGCGATCGGGTTACTTTGCCAGAGGGGATTTTCGAAGGAGGATGCGGTGCGCTACTTCGCGATCTGTTTTCAGATCCGGCGCGCGGCGCACTTCATTGAGCGCGGACTCACTGGGCGGAGCGAGTGCATGAAAGCCTTACGCCGGCACCTCTGGCAGAATGTCTTCACCCACGATATCCGATGGTACGATCAGTATCTGTGGAATCGGATGGAGGATTTTTCGACGATGCTGCTGGGCGAAACAGGCACGGGTAAAGGCACAGCGGCGGCGGCGATTGGTCGCTCCGGGTTCATTCCTTTCGAGGAGAGGAAGGGAACGTTTGCCGAGAGCTTCACCCGCAGTTTTGTGTCGCTGAATCTTTCGCAGTTTCCAGAAACGCTGATTGAGTCGGAGCTATTTGGGCATCGCAAGGGAGCGTTTACAGGGGCCGTCGAGGCGCATGAGGGTGTGTTCGCGCGGTGCAGTCCGCATGGTGCGATCTTCCTGGACGAGATCGGCGATGCAGCGGTGCCGGTGCAGATCAAGCTCTTGCAGGTCTTGCAGGAACGCGTGTTCTCCCCGGTGGGGAGTCGGGAGAAACTCCGGTTTCGCGGACGGGTGATCGCTGCCACGAATCGACCGCTCGCTGAGTTGCGAAATCGCGGTCTCTTTCGCGATGACTTCTACTATCGGCTCTGCTCGGACACGATCACGGTCCCGACATTGCGTCAGCGATTGAGCGAAGATGGTCGGGAGCTCGATGATTTGCTCGACCACCTCATCACGCGGATGCTCGGCGCGCAGTCGAAGGATCTGGTGGGAACCGTACAGGAGTTGCTGATGAAATCGGTGGGGCGGGATTATCCGTGGCCGGGTAACGTGCGTGAGCTGGAACAGGCGGTTCGACGGATCTTGCTGAAGCAACGGTATGATGGTGATGAGCGGGTCGCGAATCCGGAACGGTCGACTGCACTGATGGCCCAGCTCGAAGCGGGGACGCTAGATGCTGATTCGCTCATGGCTGGGTATTGTGCACTGCTATATGAGCGCTGCTCAAATTTCGAAGAGGTTGCGCGGCGAACGGGTTTGGATCGTCGGACCGTGAGGAAGTACATTGCGCTCCGGGGATGACCCCAATCGCGCCGCCTCCGACCTTCGCTGAACGGTGCTGAACCGACTTGGGCGCGCTCCGCGCCTGACCCGAGGAGCCCCCGTCCGTCTCACCCCACCCATGCGGCCTCTGCTTCCACGTTACACGGGACCCCGGGTTCGCCGCACTGCCATTTAGTCAAGAGCGATGTCCAAGTGCCGAGACCGTGGCTCAGCCAACGGCGGTCGCGTAGCGACCAATGATGGTAGCCGTGGACTTTTAGTCCACGGATCGATCCATTAGAAAGCGGCTCGTCGCGTAGCGACGTTTGACTGGTTGGTGCACAAACGTCGCTACGCGACGGATGCCGATTGACCTTGTTCCGTGGGTTAAAACCCACGGCTAACTTCATTAGTCGCTACGCGACCAGGAGACCATTGGCCTCTGACTCGCCGGGGCCATGCCTCAGATCGTGCCCTGGATACCAGCCTGTATTTCCTTAACTAAATGGCAGTGGGACTCACCGTCCGCAGCCCAATTCCGATCGCCCTGACAACACCGGAGATCACCCTGACAGCACCGGAGATCGAAAAAACAGCATCGGAAATCGATCGGACTGCGTCGGCGATCGAAAAAACTGCGCCAGAAATCGATCTGACTGCGCCAGAGATCGACCGAACTGTGCCAGAAATGCGTCTGACTGCGCCAGAAATGCATCGGACTGCGCCGGCGCTCCATCTCACAGCGCCCGCGCCCGATATTCCGCACCGGAAATCGATCTCACTGCACCGGACCGCAATATTCCGCACCGGACCGGAGTATTCTGCGCCTTCCCCTCAATATTCCGCACCGGATCTGCATATTCCGCACCGGAAATCCGTGAAAACTGCAGAAAACGGTCATGCAAGAAGCGGGATTCGAACGAGCATGGGAGGGTCTCACTCTTCAAACATCCTATTTGACCAGAAATCGGGTCACCACAGCCGAGCGGGGCGCAACTCTGACTATGAATCTTCCTTTGCTGGAGGCCTCCGGAAGCGGCTTCCACTCCCCTGCCCAGGATGCATCTTCCTCGATGGACGCACCGCCGAGTGTCACGCCCGACGTCGCGGCGAGGTCGTTATTGGGAGCAGTGAGCTCCATGGCTTCCGCACGGACATACTTTTCTCCCGGATTGATCGTCACTGCCGATTCCGTGGCGTTGGCACCCAGGGCTTTGTTGATCAGCGTCACAGCCAGGGTGCCGTCCTTGGCAAGGACAGCATAGGCGGAAAAGTCGACGGGCGCTGCGATCACCGGAACAACTCGACCAAAACTACCGAGTGCGAAGGCTTTGAGGGCGTATCCAAACGGGCGAACCGTGTACCCTTTGGCTGAGGCAACAAACGGGGAATGGTAGGTCCGGGGAGACACGGCTATGTGGAAGTTGATCCCATCGGCGCCGTGCGATGCCCACCAGTGGAGGCCTTCAAGCGCCCACAGCGATGCAGCAAAGGTGTCGCTGACGTCTTTGACGCCGCCGTCGTAGTACTGATTGAACTCTTCCAAACGATACCCGATGCCGTGGGAGCGAGCGACAGCGAGACCATTCTCGGCCAAATCCTGATAACTTTCGATCATGGGCATTTCCAGCAACTCCGCGCGTGCAGCGGATGCATCCTGAACGGAATTCGGCTTTCCACCGGTACACAAATGCTCAGCGATGAAAATGAGCCGGTGCGATTTGATGACCCCGTTAACGAAATCACGCGTCCAGTTTATCCTGACCGGATTTGAGTTTGGGCCGCAAAACTTTGCACCGGGTGCCTTCGCCACAATCGCCTTGGAATAGCGAAGCCATTCGTTGCGATAGACCGTAGAATCGCCGATCGTCAATTCCGGCTCCTGCCCCATTCCAAAGCACGTTATCTGGTCTGGGTAATGACTAACGATATAGGCAGCCGTTGAAGCCCCTTCCTCCGGGCTACCATTCAGCAGACGAACCGTATAGATCACCTTCACCCCTGCCGCTTTGGCAAAGGCAAACAGATGATCGAGATCGGCCTCTGATGGAACCGGGGCGTCTTTCTTATCGCCCGTTCTCCCTCCGAGCCGAAGGTTTTTCACTCCGAGCTGTTTGAACATCGCAATGAGTGGAGCGTTCTCAGCCGAGAAGAAGTGGACCCCGTCCTTTGCTCCGACGAGGAGGGAACTCCCGTAGCTCAATCCGCTGAAGTCTGCCGGGATTTCCCGACTGGAAGCTGTTTGGGAAATCGTAACCGCAAGCGACTGTTCCTCAGCCACCGCTGATGGGTCACACAAAAAGGCCATGAACAGAATGCAAACGAGCGCACCTCGAATGAACATCGGAAGCAAATCACGGGCTGGCGGGCAGAGGGGACTGAACTGCCAAACCTCCATGGCGATTCCCCGAGTTGAAACGGAGGTCTGTTCAGACATTCACCCAGAGGACAGTCTGGCTGCGAACCCGACAAGTGCAAAACGACGGAACCTGCCGTGCTCGAACGCCGTCCTATGTCAACGCTGGCAGGAAATTACGCAAACCGAGTTGAGCGGTGCCGCTCACCGCACGCTCATGGCGCTCTCCTGGACCAGAAACCGGGCCACCACAGCTGAGCGGGCCGGGACTTTGACGACGAAGCGACCTTTGGTGGATGATTCCTGAAGCGGCTTCCACTGCCCTGTCCAGGATCCATCTTCCTCAATGGACGCGCCGCCGAGTGTCACTCCCGATGTCGCAGCCAGATCGCTGTTCGGAGCAGTAAGCTCCATGGCTTCGGCGCGGATATATTTTCCTCCCGGATTGATGGTAACCGCTGATTCCGAAACGTTGGCACCAAGGAACTTGTTGATCAGCGTCACTGCCAGAGTGCCGTCATTGGAAAGGACAGCATAGGCGGAAAAGTCCGGGGGCGCAGCAATCACCGGGAGCACCCGCCCCCGACTGCCGAATGCGAAAGCCTTGAGGGCGTATCCAAGTGGACGAGCGGCGCACCCTTTGGCTGTGGGAACAAACGGGGCATGGAAGGTCTTGGAAGACGCCGAGATGTGGACGTTGACACCATCGGCGCCCTGCAATGCCCACCAGTGGAGGCCTTCAAGAGCCCACAGCGACGCAGCAAAGGTGTCGCTAACGTCTTTGGCGCCGCCTTCGTAGTAGCTGTTGAACTCTTCCAAACGGTACCCGACGCCATGGGAGCGAGCGATGGCAAGACCCTTCTCGGCGATATCCTGATAGCCGTCGATCATGGGCATTTCCAGCAACTCAGTGCGCGCAACGGACGCATCCCGAACCGAACTCGGCGACCCACCGGGGCAAAAATGCTCAGCGATGAAAGCGAGCCGGCCCGATTTGATGACGCCTTGAGCGAAGTCACGCGTCGAGTTTCCATCGACCTGTGAGTTTGGACCGCAGAACTTTGCACCGGGGGCATTTGCAACAATCGCGTTGGCATAGCGCAGCCATTCGTTGCGATAGAATGTAAAATCGGCGACCGTCGAATTCGGCGACTCTCCCATTGCGAAACACATTATCTGGTCCGGGTAATGGCTGACAATATAGCCAGCCGTAGAAGCCCCTTCCTCCGGGCTACCGTTGAGGAAACGAAGCGTATAGATCACCTTCACCCCTGCCGCCTTGGCAAAGGCAAACAGATGATCGAGATCGACTTCTGATGGAGCCGGAATGTTTTTCTTATCGCCCGTTTTTCCTCCGAGCCGAAGATTTTTGACACCGAGCTGTTTGAACATCGCAATGAGCGGAGCGTTGTCAGCCGAGAAGAAGCGCGTCCCGCCCTTTGCTCCGACGAGGTAGCTCCCGTAGCTTAACCCGCTGAAGTCTCCCGGAATTTCCCGACTGGAATCCGTTTGGGAAATGGTGACTACAAGCGGCGTTTCCTCCGCCGCAGATGCTCGGTGTCCCAGGAACACGATGAACAGAATGCAGAGCGGAATTCGAATGAACATGGTCAAAATCACAGGCTGGGGGGCCGAGTAGAACTGAACCGCCAATCCTCCACGGCGAATCCCTTTAACCATCTTCATTCGTTCGGCACAACGAGAACCGGGCAATGCGCTCGTTTGACGATATCGCCGGTCATGCTTCCCACAAACAGATTGTAAAGGGTGCTGTGGTGGTGAGCCCCGACAATGACGAGGTCCACTCCGAGGCGTTCAGCTTCTTCTACGATGGAGGCAGCCGTCGCATCCGGCAGTTGCTGAACGCTCACGGTCACACCCGCTCGCTCGAGGGGTTCGCTCAAGTTCGCGAGCTTCTCGCGATCGGCTTCAATACTCTCGGCACTCGGGTTTCGGAAGACCGTCGGTGAAGCGAGACCCAGGTCCACGACCACGGGCTCCTTTTGCAAGCCGTGCAGAATGACGACTTGGCTGTTGAAGGCTTGCGCCATGGTCAGCGCGTGCTGAAGAACCTTCAGCGTGACATCGGAAAAATCCACGAGCGCGACGATCTTCTTCATGGGGCAACGTATCTATCAACAGGATCGCGCGAAAGCACATTATGGATGTGCATCCCCTCATTGTGGAGGTGCTTGCGACAAGGATTCGCAATCGCCTGATCCTCCGCAAGAAAAGCCATTCTTCACCACAATCCACTCGCTCACCGGCTTTCCGCCCAGCAAATGCTGCTGCAAAATCCTTTCGAAACGCGCAGGCGTAATCTGGCCGTACCAGATACCATCCGGGTAGACCACCAACCAGGGTCCGCCCGTGCAGATTCGGAAACAGCCGGCCTTTGTCCTCATTGCTTTGACGCCCGTTTCTTTGACCCGCTTCTTCACGAAATCCCAGACCATCTCGCCTTCCCGAGACTTACAGCAATCGGGACCGATACAGAGAAAGAGATGGCGCTGCGCTTTGTAGATTCCGGCTTTGGCGATTCCTTCGTGGAGCTTGGACATTGGAAAGTGACGCGTGACGACTTGTCAGCACGCATGTTTTATCATCCTTATCCAATCACGCAACGACGGGTACGTTCGCTTGTGGTCGCTTGTGGTCGCTTGTGGTCGCTTGTGATCACCGCGCCTCGGAAGCTTCAATCTCTTCCAATGCGGATTCCATACATTCCGGGCAAATCCCGTGGCTAAATCTGACGTCGGCACGCTCCGAAATGTAGTTTTCCACCTGCTCCCAATAGTTCTTATCGTTTCGAATTTTTTTGCAATAAGCGCAGATCGGCAAGAGGCCGTGAAGTTGTTTGATCTGCGCCAGAGCGTCCTCGAGTTCGCGCACCCGCCGGACCAGAGATTCTTGCAATTTGAGCATCTCCACTCCGATACGCACCCTCGCCAGCAATTCCGCGTTGTCGAATGGTTTGGTCACGTAGTCGTTGGCGCCCGCCTGCAAACCGGCGACGATGTCTTTCGCGCTATCGCGCACCGTTACAATGACCAGAAAGAGCAGGTTGGCATTCGGGCTCTTCCGCGCCTCGCGACAGACGTCGATCCCCGTGAATACGGGCATCTGCCAGTCCAACAGAGCGACCGTGGGCTCGCTCGCCTGCTTCAAAAAGTCCAGGGCCTCGCCACCGTCGCGAGCCTCTCGAACCTGATAGCCTTCGGCGGACAAGACTGAGTTGAGCAGCTTGCGATTCAATTCGTGATCGTCGGCAACAAGGATGGTCATGAGAATTCGGGCGCAGCCGTGTTCCTCTTCCGCAAGAACTCGGCAACCTCGGCTGTGAGCTTTTCTGCATCGATCGGTTTGGTAATGTAGCCATCGCAGCCGGCATCCATCGCCTTTTTCTCATCGCCCTTCATGGCAAATGCAGTGAGCGCGACGATGCAAATGTGCTCGCTGCTCGGGTCCGCCTTGACGAGCCGGGTCAACGCGAGGCCATCCATGCCAGGCATTTGGATATCCATCAGGATGAGGTCCAGCGTCGACCGATTGATGATCTGCTGTGCCTCACTGGCATCGCGTGCCCGAAACACAGCGTAGCCTTCGCAGTCGAGCACGTCGGCGGCCAGTTTCAGGTTGATCGGATTATCGTCCACTACGAGGACAGTCGCGGAAGCATTCATAGATTCGGGTTCGCCGCTTTGCAGGAGCACGGTAGCACAACCGTAAACAGGCTGCCTTTGCCCGGCTCGCTTTCCACCGTGATCGCCCCACCTTGGAACTCCACAATTTTTCGGCTCAATGCCAGGCCGAGGCCAGTACCTTCGTAACGTCGTGACGGACTGGAATCGAGTTGCTGAAACTCGATGAAAAGCTTTTTGAAGTCTTCCGGTTTGATCCCGATGCCGGTATCGCGCACCTGCAAACGAAGCACCTCGTTGTCACGTGACGCGACGATCTCGATCCCGCCGCCAGGTTCCGTGAATTTCACAGCATTCGAGACCAGATTGAAGAGCACTTGCTTAAGCTTCTGCTGATCAAGCGTGACACGCTCGACTGCCGGCGAAATGTCCTTTCCGATGGTAATGTTTTTCCGCTTCGCTTCAGGCGAAAGAATGGCACAGAGGTCCTCCAGAAGCCGCGTCAGCGAAAACTCCTCTGGGAACAACTCCATTTTACCAGCCTCGACTTTCGACAAATCGAGCACTTCGTTGACGAGATGAAGGAGATGGCGCCCGCTGCTCTCGATGTCGTTGAGATACTCTTGCTGCCTGGCGTTGAGCGGCCCCGGCTTTTGGGTGGCCAGAAAAGACGAAATTCCAATGACGCCATTGAGGGGCGTGCGCAGCTCATGCGACATGTTTGCCAGGAACTGACTCTTGAAGGAATTAGCCAACTCTGCGCGCTCCTTGGCTTCAGCCAGTTCCGCAGTGCGCTCACGCACACGCCGCTCCAGGCTGGCGCGCGCCTCCAGCAGGCTTTCTTCCGCACGTTTGCGTTCCGTGACGTCGGAAAAAGACAGGAATGCGACCGCTGTTCCGTCCTCATCCTTGACGATGGCGCCCGAGAACCTGAGGACAAACTGCCGATCGATCCCAAAACGCCGAAGCCGCAGTTCAAGATCGTGCAGGTGCTCGCCAGCAATCACACGGCTCAATGGCCACTCCTCGACTTTCAGGAGGCGGCCATCGAGCGTCGACAGTTCGAAGGTGTCGACAAACTCAGGCAGTTTGCGCAGCCCTTCCTCCGGGCTGCTAAAGCCAAACATGGCTCGGGAGGCTTTGTTCCAGTGAAGAAGCTGTCCGTCGGCACTGGCGATCACCAGGCCTTCGGAGAGGTTATCCGTGATGGTGCGAAGCCGCTTCTCGCTATTCCCGCGCTCATATTCAGCGGGGTTTCGCTCGGCAATGTCGCTATTCATAATTTTGATTCCCGCTCGAGAACCAACGGCAGGGTGACGGTGAAGGTGCTCCCCTTGCCCAGCTCGCTCTCGACGGCGATGCAGCCACGTTGCATCTCGACGATTTTGCTGGTGAGCGCAAGGCCCAGACCGGTGCCTTCCTGGCGGTGCTCAACGCTCGACTCCAATTGCGTGAACGCGACGAACAGTTTTCCAAAGTCCTCGCGTTTAATCCCAACGCCCGTGTCGGTGACTCGGAGTTCGAATTGTCCGTCGCCGCAAAGGCGCGCGTTGAGACCGATTTGCCCGCCCACCTGCGTAAACTTGATTGCGTTCGAGAGCAGATTGTAGAGCACCTGTTTGACCTTCCGCAAATCGAGCGTCACCTCATCGTTCGCAAGTTCGACGGTCACCTGGAAATCGAGATGCTTGTCGTGCATGAGCGGACGGAGGACACGGGCAACCTCAGCGATGGCCACTCCCAGGGAAAACGACTCCGGTTCAAGTTCGAGTTTACCCGCCTCGATCTTCGCGAAATCGAGCAAGTCGTTGATCAGACGCAGAAGATGGCGGCTGCTACTCAGCACATCCCCCAAAAAGTCCTTTTGCTTGTCGTTGAGCGGCCCCGGCTTTTCGCCTGCAAGGAAAGAAGAAAAGCCGATGATGCTATTGAGCGGCGTACGCAATTCGTGGGACATGTTCGCGAGGAACTCGCTCTTCATGCGATTGGCCTGCTGCGCGTCCTTGCTCTCAATCTGCAACGCGGCATTGCGCTCCACCAACTGCTGCTCCAGCTCTTTGAGCGCGGTAATGTCTACCGTGAACATCACGATACCGCCAATGGAGCCGTCGCCATGGCACCAAGGTCTCGCTTCCCACCGCAACCACAGGCGCGTGCGATTGACCCGATCGAACGACTCCGCGTCGCGAGATTCGACAGAACCTGCGAGGCACCGTTGATGCACCTCCTTCCAATGGTCAGGGATATCCGGAAACACCTCGTAATGAGATCGGCCGATGATCGAGCGCCCCTCGAGTCCATAGTCCGTCAGCCACTTGGCACTCGCGATGAGATAGCGCATCCGGGTGTCAAACATCGCCACGGCGGCAGGAGCGTGCTCGGCGAATAGGCGCGTGCGCTCTTCGCTCGCCTGCAGCGCCAGAGTTCGCTCGACGACCTCGGCTTCAATCGCCTCGGTGCGACCGGTGACCACGACAATGAAAGCGCCGAGCAGTCCGGTGAACAAAAGCCCGCGCGCCAAAACACTCCAGGCCAGCCACGAACGATGCGTCATCATGTATTCGGAACTGAGGAAGAAATGCAGTTCCCATTGACGTCCGGCGATTTGAAAGCGGCAGGTCCGGCGGAGAATGGAAGCAGGCTTCGGGGTCTGATTCGGATCGCCTGGCAGATCGCCGAACTTCGCGGTCGTTGTGCGATCATCATATAGGATGCTCTCGCGGGATGTCTCAGAATGGTCGCGGAGAAGGATTTCGATGCCTTCACGATCCGAGCCGTTTAACGAAGAGGTCATCAGGTCACTCACCCGAAACGCCCCGACGACAAAGCCGATCAGATTCTCCCGACGCTGCTCGATAGTGTCATGCGGGAATCCCCTGCGGTAAATCGGAACTCCCACAAGCATTCCCGGATCAGGGTTGGCATCCTGCACCAAAGCAATTCGGCTCGTGGCGACTGGCTGGCCGGTGTCGCGCGCGTGATTGAAGGCGGCACGCCGGTTCGGTTCGGCGATGGAATTGTACCCCAGCACATTCTCGTTTCCCGACAAGGGTTCCACATATCTGACCACCGCATATTCAGGGTGCGATGGTGCACGAGTAACACGCTTTTGCGCATCCTCCTCCCGGATTTCGAAACCCCGAATGCCGTCCCGGCGCGCAGCCGCCTCGAACTCCGCCCGGTCCGCGTCCAGGACGATCGGATTCCAGGAAATCGCCTGGATTCCCGGATGCCGTTGCGAGAAGCCATCGACGAACTGGCGAAATCCCTGGCCATCGATCGTTGCTCCGGCCGCGTAGAAACTTTCGATCGAATGAAGCATCTCAACATAGCGTTCAAAGTTCTTCTCGACGGCTCCGGCCAGATGGTCAGCGCGCTGCTCGAACTCGCGGCGAACGCGGCTTCGCTCCATTGCGCGGACGTAAACAAAGAAAAAAACGGCCGCCGCGAATGTCGCGATCATGGGCAGTGAAACCAGGAGCGGCCGCCGATTCGACGCCCCGGCTGGTCTGGCCGCCCAAATCACGATCAACGGCGTGAAAATCAGCGTGCCAATCGTGTCACCGATCCACCATGTCCACCAACTGAACAAGGCTTCAGCCCATGTGACCACACCGGCGATCCCGAGGCTAAGAACCCCGATCGTAGCGCCGACGAGACAAGCAACCGGTCCACCCAGTCCCAGAAACTTAAAGATGGCCTGCTCCTTGAAGAGCGGATTCGGAAACCCAACGTAGCGCCGCACGAGCCATGCTCCTGTCGTTGCCTGAGCAGCCGCTCCCAATGCCAGGCACGCGGGCAAAACAATCGACTTCAAAACCGAGGTCGTGCTCGTCGCATCAAGCGAGGTTGCCACGTTGGCGAGAAATGAGCCGAGCGCGACCCCAGTCCAGAGTTGATTACCACGAAGTAAAAGCGCGGCTAACGCGATGCCAGCGGCCGGCCAGACCGCTGTGGCATAGCCAGGTGGAATCGCGAGCAGCAGAGCGATCTTCGCGGCAATAAAGTAGACGGCGGCTAACGCCAGCATTTCGTACGTGCACCGAATTGCAGCCCTCATAAACGTCCCTTACCGCTTGAGCACGTGCGGAGGCAAATGTGCCCGCCCTCGCTAGTGAAATTCATCGCATGCGAAAGCAGGTCGTAGAGCACCTGTTTGATCCTTTAACGGTCGGGCGCTACCACGTCCTCGTCAAGGTCGACAGCATCCGTCCACTCGGGTCCGGGATAGGGCCGTCCGGCCTTCGGGCCGGACGGCCCTATCCCGGAACCCCTAGTGCGCGCTCCGCACGAGCAACGCCGGTGGCACCTCAGCTAACGCTCTTTCCGGAATGATGAAGGATGACGCGAGGAATTCCTCATCATCCGTAATCACATCTGGATGACGAATACCTGGCAGCACCTGGATGGCGAAGACCTCTTGAACACCATGCTCGAACCGGAGGAATGCAACCGTTCCACCAGTTCGCAGATCGATCACCCAGACACCACAGGTTCGCTCGTTTGCGGTCAGGCGTTCCGTAAGCGGCAGTCCGCTGAAGATGGCCGTTTCGCGGACTTGCGAAAGACCGATGAATGCATACGGGCCGAAAAAATCCATGCCTCTGGTAAAGCCAGGCATCCGCGCGATCTCCTGTGTTTTGCCCGTCTTTGGATCGATCCGCAAGAGGCTCCCCTCTCCGGATTCAAGAACCCAGAGATGCCCATTGTAGACCCTCGGCGAATGGGGCATGGCCAGCCCGCACGTCACAATTTCCCCGGTCGGAACATCCAACAGGCAGCCGCCCCTGGCTTTGTTCTCGCGCCAACCGCCCGGCGCGTCCGTGGACCCGAGGCACGTCGCGTATTGGACCGCATCATCCACCACCGCCATGCCGTTCAGATGACAGCGATCCTCCGGCGCGAGCGCACTCACAAATGGCGGACGCCAGCGCGGCACGAAGCTGTGCTCCGAGTCGAACGTACACAAACACGAGAAGCGTGTGTTCACCGCCCAAAGTTCCGTTCCCACGTAAGCCATCTCGTGAATGCGGATGTCGCCCGTGTGATGCCAGCTCCGGGGCAGGAACGCCGCGTCGTGCGTATTGGCCGGTTCGACTTTCAGCGCCACGTCTTCCTGGTTCACGAACTGCCACACTTCGTGCTTCGTGCCGACCGCAAGCCGTATTCCGTCGTAGGCGAGACCCATCGGGGATGAGAACGAGCGAAAGTGGGTATTGAGCGCACCTGCCTGCTCGCGCACAACGATCAGCCTTCCCGCCTGATAGGTTGTAACGAGCAGTGAAATGCCCAACTCAGCCAGGAGATCCGGCAAATTCGAAGTGTGGACGCTGGTGAGTTCGATCGCTTCGGCGGGAACCTGATCGGGAGCTTCCGCTACGATCGTCGGAGACTCATCAAAAAGTGCATTCGCTTTTTCCCTGACCGGCTCGGCAAGCGGGAGGAACGGAAGCATCTCCGCCTCATTCTTGCGCCATTTGCCGGGAGTCGGCGGTGTAAGCGTATAGCGGGAATGCGGCAGCGGACCCGAAAGCAATTCCGTCCATGGCACACCCGCAAATGCGCAGAGGCGCGTCGCAGCCGCTTGAGGATTGGCAACGACGTCCGCGTATTTGATCGCACACCACTGCTCCCCCGGGATCGCCGCCAGATCCGCGATGATCTGCTCGTTGATATCCGACCACTGCCGAGCCGCTACCTCCGCCAGCTCTTTGCCAATCAGGTCTTTCCAGCGTGGAATCAACGCCAGCGACCAGCTCGGACCGCTCCACTCTGGAAGCGCGGGATAGGTAACAAACTTTCCCGAACGCCACGCCTCGAGAATGCTGCTGATGTTCTCCTCCGGGTCTCGATAGAGATAAATGAAGCGCGCATCGGGAAACACCGCTCGCAGGAATGGAATCCGCAGTGCGTTTTTCGGTGTCTTTTCCAGGAGTCGAAACGTCCCACCCGCTGAAACTGGGAGACCCTCGAGGGTTTGCAGCTTTGCGAGAAAACGCTCCCGCAATTGTTGAATCGTCCCCGCGTCGGCATCAACCGCCGTGAGCCGATTGGATTCGAAATCTCGCATCGCAGGATTGAGCTGATCGATCCCTTCGATCAACGCGTGACTTTCGCCGCCGGTGGTTGCAAGTCCGGGTGAACGCGACAGCAACTCAAAGAGCATTGTGCTGCCGGAACGGGGCGCGGCGATGATGAAAACCGGCCTTTGGAGCGGATCATCCGCGGCAGATAATGCCATCGTTCGCAGCGATGCATCCACTCGGCGCCCGGACGTCCCTCGCGACTGCGCCTCATGCGGGTTGTGATCTTCTGCTGCTTCGGTTTTTGCCAGTTCCGGCGTGAGCGCCGGGCGTATGATCGTTTGCCGGAGGGCGGCGACGAACTCCATCCCGTTAGTAAGAAACAACCGCTCCCGCCATGGGCTGAGCAGTTCGTCATATGCCATCAATATCGACTTGAATCGCTCCCATCCCGCCGGTGCATCGCCAAACTCGGTCCAGCATCCAAGCCACTGGTGATGAAGTGTTCGCGTGTATTGCAACAAAGGTTGTGCATCCGCCACATAACGCTCCTGCAAATCCCCAAACATTCGCGCCGCCAGTAACTCCTGTTCCCAAGGCGACATGACCACCGGAAAATTCTGCGTCTCCAGCGAAAGGGAAACCTTTGCTCCCGGGCGAAACGGAATGAACGTCGGCTCCGCTGCCTCTGTCGGCCTCGGATCAAACGGACGTTCCGCGCGTGCCACCAAACGATCCCAGAAATGCGCATTCCCTACCGTATCGGCAACCACATGAATCCGTGGCGCCGACATTGGATTGATCACATTGTGCAGCTTCCAACTATCGAAAATCCAAGTCTCACCCGCAGCCATGTTCACGGCCTTTTCACCGCAAAGGAACTGCACTTCAGGATAAGTGACGGCCGGCACGTGGACTCGCACATGGTGCCGCCAGTAGTAACTCACATCCACATGCGCGTTCGCATCGGAGTTACCCGCGATCCGCATCAGTCGCGCCCGCCCAATCACCGTCCCAAACGCCCCCAAGACTTGTTGCAGATATGGGCACCGCTGCAGGAAGACGGTCGGCTTCATCGCCCCCCGCATGTCATCGTTCATCTCGCCATTTACCGAAACGAGCGGGATGGCAGTGTTACCAACATGCGCCTGTGGATGAGGGCGCCATTCGGCTTCGGTAAATTGCAAGACTTCCTCGGCAAGTCGCGCGGCGTCAAATCGAAGGGGAAGTTTGTAAAATTCGGTGTCGAGCTTCATTTTTAATAGCCGCGATTGGGCGATTACCGGCCAAAGGCCGGAACTTGCCTTGCTCATGGTTGTTATCGCGAATGGTCTCGCTCGGCCAGCATTGTCGAGGGATTCCCGGCGAAGAGCGTCACGGTGACCTGACAACCCATTCCTCGGATGCCGAAACGCGACGATGGGGACCTCAAACTGGTTCCGTCGTCGTGTTCGTCTCGTCGTTGCGGTTTAGACCGCCTTCACTCACTGCGTGAGCTTGATTCGCAGAAACTTATTCGAGCTCCCAGCAGCGACGGCGAATTTCAATCGCATGATTGGATCGCCTGTCGCCACATCATAGCCGACGCGCTCGACGACATCCGGCACAGCTGTGGACCAGGACGCACTGTCAGGGCTGGCGCCAGCCTGGAATTCGATGTTCGAAACCACCGCGCGGAAGTTACGCCGGAAGGTCAACGTGAGATATTGAATTGTTCCGCTAGCAGGCTCACGGTCGACCACGGGCAGAATCGCACGTTCCGCCGCGGTTGAAGGTTGGCTCGGATTGAGGTTAAAGAACCACTCCTGTAAATTGGTCAGACCATCGTTATCGAAATCGAATGACGCATCGGCATCGGATCCGCTCAAGCCTTTGGCCGTCGACCATTGGGAATAGGTCGTTTGAACGAACAAGCCGGCAACATTACTAGTGACGGTCCCGGCGGAATTCGTCACGACGACATCGTACATTGCACCATCCAATCCCGAGGTTACGCCGTTGATGCTGAGCGTGGCCCCGGTCTGCCCGGAAAGCGGAGTGCCACTGCGGCGCCATTGGTAACTCAGTGGAGCGCTGCCCGACGCAATCACGCTAAAGACCGCAGTGCCACCTTGGGCAACACCGATATCGGACGGTTGCTGGCTAATGGATGGTGCAGGGAGCAGGATATTGCGCGAGCCGGGAGTTGGGGTGAGACCAGTCTGCACCGTCTGTCCATCGAGCACACGACCCTGAGTCGTCGTATTCGATTGGAGACCGAACGTGACCGCATCAATCAGGGTGAGGCTTGCGTCGTTGTTCGAGAGGCGAAGGTACTCTCCGCTCCCATCGATCGTGAAGTTCACGTGATTCCGCCCGAGTTCCACGTCCCCATCGGCTTCCCATTTTACCCAGGCATTCGCACTCGATGCGCCGCCGATGAAGCTCAGGGCTGGAATCGCGAATTGCGTGCGACCCACCTCGCTCGGATCGTCAGTGAGATAAAGGCCCGCCATGGCGACAGGGTTCGCGTCCAAATTGTAGAGTTCGAACCAGTCGGATTGGCCGGGGAGCGACGCTGCCCATTCGTTGATGCGAAGCTGTGTCACGACTCCAAGCGTGGCCGCCGCTGCATTCGCGGCGGCTCGTGTTGGCGAGGCCAGCAATTTCCAAGTGCCCGAACTGAGACCGATCGAGCGGTCGTTGATTTGGAAACCCCATCGGATTTGGGCCGCAAGTTGACCGGCAGAGGTGAATAGATAGAGATCGCCACCGAAATCTCCAAGCGTGAAGCCCGTATTAAGGTTCGCGCTTGAGGTGGTGCTGGCGGGTTGTGTGGCGTCGCACCAGATCCCTAAATAGCCATTGGCGGCGACCGCCGTCCCAGCAGGAATCGGCCAGGCCGTTGCGAAGTTGTTGGTCGCCCCAATGCGCATCCCGGCCATATTCGAAGAAGATCCACTCGGATTGTATAACTCCAACCAGTCCGCCTGACCACCCCACGGCGGTCCGCCTGAGCTCACGTTGCGAGCGAGGACTTCGTTAAAGGTCGCTCCCGTGTAACTGATTACATAGTTCATCGCTCCCGGACTCGCACTGCCAGTGAAGCTGGTGGCCGAACCGGTCCCGTCCGGCAGGCGCCCCTGCGAAACACCTTGGGTTTGCGCTGTAAATGTAACCGCATCAAACGAAGCACCATTGCCATCGAGCAGCGAGAGCGTGAGGCCGCTGGAAGACAGCTTCAGATCGAGTTGGTCGACGCCGGCTTTTTCATCGCAGAACAGCTGGAGCCAGCCGTTTGGCTCGATGAAAGCCAGGGCGGCAACTTGATACAGCTGCGTGGTAGTCGGCGCGGTGGGTGTGGTGGTCTGTACGCAAAGACCCTTGAGCGCGACCGGCAGCGTGGCGCTCTTGTTATACAACTCGATCCAGTCCGATTCCCCGGGAAGATGATTTGCATACCACTCATTAATCGCGGTGCTAGTGATCGCCCCAGTCTCGGCCGCCACGTTCACCGCATCTGGCGACGGCACCACCAAAGTCCATTGCCCGCTCACCCTTCCAATCGACTTATCCGACACCTGATTTCCGTAGCGCACCGAGTCAATCACGACGGTGCCATTCTTGAGCTGAATCGTCCCGCCTGAATCCGGAAGCCCGGCACCACCAGTGTGCAGCCCGGGAGTTGCCGCGCTGTCACAATAAACGATCAGGTAGCCGTTGGCGGGAATGGTGGTACCTCCCGGCATGAGGTAATTGTTCGTCGTAGCGAGAGTCCACCCACCGATGCTTGCGCTCACGGATCCACTTGTATTGTGGAGTTCCACATAGTCGGGATGCGTGCCACTGTTGCTGACCGCATTGATATTCTTCGCCAGGACTTCGCTAATCTCCACCGAGGGTATCGACGGCGTTGAATTCGGCTGACCCGGCGTGCCTTTCAACACCGCGCTGGCCTTCCAATTTGATGGGTCGTCCGGATCGCCGATCGAATCGATGATTTCGAGCGAGTAGCCGCCGCCATTCGGCAACGTTGGCCATGGTGCCGCCACGCCGTAGTCGACCGAAGTCGCTGCGCTCCCGCCCGGCTGAATGAGCGCCAATCGCTCGCCACTATTGTCGAGACTTCCCGCGAAGTAATTGAGCACCGCCACTCCCGGATATTGCGCGGCAAAAACGGCAGGGTCGTTGTTATTCGCGAGCACGATGCGCGCTCCCGCCTGCAGGATATAGCCATTCGGGAAGATAAAGTCGATGCCATCAAAGTAGTATCCGCTAAGGCTGACATCATCCGTCCCGGTATTCTGAAGTTCGACGAACTCCGCGGCGTCTCCGCCATTGGCGGTTGGAGGACGATACATGATTTCGGTGATGCGCACCGGGGACGGATTGAAGCCGACGGTGAAGGTCGCCTCATTGAGCGCGCTCCAGGTTCCGTCCGCCTCCCTCGCACGGACCTTGATGGTCTTTGTGGAATTGATCGTAATCGGCGAAGAAGAGCCGACGGTGTAAAGCGTGGCAGTGGAAGCAATGGCACCCGTATAATACACGCGCGGATCGTTGCCATCCGTGGTGTAATAAAGCGTGCTCGCGACCGTCGTTGAAATCCCAGCCTTATTGGTCGGCAGCGGCGCAGAGAGATTCGTGAACTTGACCTGAAAACCCGCTGTCACACGCTGACTCGCGACCACTACGCTCGTTCCATTGTCACGAATCTGCGGCGCGTTCAGCATCGGGTAAAGACTCGCCGTGCGCAGCTGTTTCATCACGTTATTCGTGCGCACCGGGAAATAATCCGTGAGAAGCCGGTTCGTCTCGTTGATCCAAAATTCGTGCCATGTGTACAATGGCGGGGCTCCATTGACCCAGTCCAGGGCCTGAACTGCTGCACTCGTATTGAACCGATGGACATCCCGGCGGTAGGCACCCCAGCGCGAGGTTTCGCATGCCATTTGGTTAGCGTTCATGACCGCCTTCCATTTGTTCCAGCGAGCGATACTCGATGCCGGCAATAGCGCGCCGTCGGAAGCGACCATGTGTTTATGGACGTGATCGGCGAAATCCAGGAGATACTGGCTGTTAACCTTCAAACTAGCGTGCAGGTTTCCCGGTGCGACTTGTCCGGTTCGGTCATCTTCTTCCGCAACCGTGTTTCCGTTGCCCCAAAGGAGATTTTCCATGTCCCAGGGCAAGAACTCAAACTTGCCGCCGATCTTCGCATTACGGATACAAAACCAATTCGCCGTCGAGTTGCCCCAATCCATGTGGCCCACGTAAAAGTGCAGCACCAGATAATCGATGAACTCGGGAACATCGAGATAGCGTTTGTATTGTTCGTAAATTGCGTTGCTCGATGCTGAGCCAAGGCCGCCCTGTCCTGTTGTCCCGGCGATTCTGGTGAATGGGACGACCGAATCCCCCGAAAAGATCGTATCGGTGCCGCTCTGGGGTGTCGTTCCCACCGCTTGTTGTTCATAGACAACGTAGTCGGCCCTGTTGCCGCCGTAATAGTGGGCTCCGAAATCGTCGTCCTCGGGCTCGGTGGCGTCGTAGACTCCCCAATAGATTCCGTCGATGAACAGGTGCGCGTAGGCGTTATGCGCGGCAGTTCGTCCCATGTCGCGGAAAGTATCTTTGCACCAAGCATCCCGGGTTCGCGTGGCCCGTGCCCGCTGTCCTTTCGTATACGAAGACGATACTGCCGGTTGGGTGGAACCATTGTGATGCGCCATGGACGAGTTGAAGTCGGCCCGCAGCACGATCTTATTAAAGTCTTTCACCGGCGAATCGCCAAAGAGCTTGGCCTCAAGCTTGCCCGCCCCGAACGCTCCCTTGAATCTGATCGTGAATCCGTGCTTTGGGCAGTTCGCCGGAGAGCGGCTTGAATTGCCGTGGATATCGACGCCGCACGTCGTGGCAAATGTCGTCGTTCCGTCAGGATTAAGCATTTCCAGCGACGCCGGCTTGGTGCGATCCGATTCGTCAATGCCAGACGTTGGAAAAAGGCCGGTAGCCTGGTCGCTAAACATATCGGGTACTGATGTAACGAGCGAAATGACCGGGAGCTCGCGAAGCCCCTGCTTGACTCGCTCAACGTTCGTCTTGCCTGCAGCGTTCGTTACACCGTTGTCGTCGCGCTTGGTGACGTCGCCGGTGACTGCGGAACTCAATCCATAAACCGCCGGCACCTGACCTGGATTCAAATTGGGGATTTGCCCCGGGAATGCCCCATTCGTCACGGTGCGGCTTCCCCACGCGACGGGCAGCTGTGTCCCACCAAAGCTCGGCGGATTAGGATAGTTAGGATTGTTGTTCGGATCGCCCGGATTGTTATATGGCGGATAGCCAATATTGAAGACGTTATCGAGGAAGATATAGCTGTGTGTCACCGTCTCGCTTGGGACTTTGTTCGACGCAAAAGCCGCCGCGCGCACTACGCTTGTGGCGGAGATGGTTAGCGGGCCGGTGTAGGCCGTGCTCGTCGCCAACGGCTCGCCTCCATTGAGAGTGTAGCGAATCGTCGCGGTCGCATCACTGCAGGTGAGCACCAGTTGAAATGGATCCTGGAACGTGCCGCGGCCGACCGAAAAATTGGGTTTGGGCGCGATGTTCGTGATCGTACTTGTGCCGTTGGCCACCCCGGGCGTGGAGGGTTTGAAATAACGCAGTCCCCCGCCTGTTTGCGGCCCGTAGCTGTAGTCATAACGCTGCGAAGGATAGGTAGTAGATGGAGATGCATCCTGGTCGTAAACCGAGGCGACGGCGCTCGGACCATTCGGCGTCATCAAAGCAAGATAATCCCCAGATGCATTGAGGCTGAAATTCGTGTGCATTACGTTCCGGATCGCCTGGATGGTTCCGCCGCTGCCGGCCGCCGTTAGATTAAGCTCCACTTGGAAGCTCGTTGTAGTGGGAACAGCACTGACGACGTAATCCCCATTGATACTGGGGCTGCCACCCGTCACGCCGGCAATTCGCACCGCATCGCCCACACTCAAGCCGTGGGCTGTGGCTGTGTTGATCGCTGGCGGATTGCCGATCGTCGTGCTCGAAATATTAATGGCTGAAGGTGCCGAACTGGTAGGCTTGCGGTCCTTGCCGGAAGCGTGAAGCACCAAGTATCCGTTCGCACTCAGTGTCTTGCTTGGAAAGACCCATTGCGCGGGATCGCTCTGTGAATTGGTTAGGGCCCAGCCCAGCAGATTCACAGCATTCGGCCCTGGATTATAGATCTCGATCCAGCCCTCATGGTCGCCGTTTTCGTCACGGAGACCAGTCGCGTTAGCCGCCATGAACTCGTTGATCACTAGGTTGCCCGCGCCCGATGCGCTGAGCGTTACACTCCATGAGTTGGCCACAAAGTTATTTGGCGTCGGCGCTAGATCCTTAATTCCGTGCCCCGCAGCCCACTGGAAAGTCACCGTTCCCGCCGCAGGTTGGGCAAACGTGAACAGGTACGGCCCCTGGACAGCGCCGGTCACTCCCGATGCTGGCACTCCGTTGACGAGCAAGTCGCTTGCGTCGACTCCTTGCACTGGCTCGCTGAAGTTCACCTGCACTTGCGTCAAGGTGCCGACGGTGGCGTTTGCCCTTGGGAGAAGAGCATCCTGGTCCTGTCCCGCGACCGACGTTATCACCTTCGCAATCGTGGGGGCCAGAATGTCAGATAAGGTGTAAGACCACGAGCCGGTCGGCACGAACAAGCCAGTCCCGACCCCCGTAATCCCATGTTCGGTGCTCCAGGCGACCGCGACCGGTCCCGGCGGCGGTTGAGTAAAGCTGAACACGTAAGGTCCTGCGCCGGAACCGCTCACCGTCGAGGCGCCCACGTTGTTGATCTCCAAATCCGTCGCACTCAGCCCAGCAACGGCCTCGCTAAACGTGATGCTAATGGAAGTCAGGGTGCTAACCGTTGAGCTGGGAGTCGGTGTCGTGCTCTGAACCGTTGGCGCCGCCACACCAGAGTGCATGCCAGCCCAGAATGCGAAGACGAGGACAAGTGATGGGGTGAGTCGACGAAGGAACTGCATAATTTTGGGATGAAACCGAGAGGGGACAGCCACGGTCGTGGGCCACCCATTACCAAGCAACGTCCGCAAGGCAATCGCAAGGCAATCGATTCCGGCAACATTTTATGCTATTGCCGAATGCTCTCGGTTCCAAGGGAATGAGAAATACTCGTACTTCTTCCGAAGCTCCGAGATCAATTTACCTTGAGTTTGATTAGATGTGCGGCGCTCTCCTACTCTTTCTCCTGCTCGTGCTCTTACTCTGAGGGGTGAGGCTCTTTGAGCAAGAGCAAGAGCAAGAGAACGAGTAAGATGCGCGGATTCGGCGCACTTTTAGACACTGAAATCTCACGCCCTATGGAACCTCGATTTTAACAATACCGGTTGAGCGGTCGGTGAACGTCGCTCGCGTCACGACCTGGCCCGTGTGATTGAAGCTCCGTGATACACCGGCGCTGCCGGGGACGGCCGTAAGCACGGTGAAGCTCTTGACGATCTTGCTGCTAATCACATCGCCATTCCGAATCAGCAGGCGCTTTTGCCCGAGAATATCCACCGCCCAAAGCGCTGCCGAAGTCTTGGCCGTTACCCCACCCTTGCCCGGGAGGAGCGTTCCGCAAAAGAGTGGTCCCCGGGGGCCGGCAATCGCGAGCGACGTAAAGGACTTCCATTGCGCACCCGCAGGAACACCCGGCGGTTGTGCGCCACCCTGGGCGAGCAAGGTCATCGCTTCACCGGCAGGCTTCCAACACAGCGCCGTACAAGCTGCACCTTTCAGGCCGCCACCTTGGAGAGTTGCCGGAAACGCCAGACCACTGTCGTCGTAGGCTAGCACGGGATCCTTCAGCGCACGATACGATGTACCGGAAGGTCCTGGAGCTTCGTAGCTGAGTTGAGCGGTCGCATCGTAACGGCCGATTCCCTCGTTAAAGGTAAAGATAGCCCGCGAATTCGCTGCAATCACACCCCCGACCCCCTTGGTCAACGTCCCAAGAAACGCACTACCACCAGTGGCAGTGAGAGCGGGAACGCTGTAGCTTTGGAAGGTCGCCCCGGAGAGACTGGGCCCACCCTCACCCACACCGTCCGGTCCACTTTGCGAAAGGACGACTTTGCCATCGAAGTCTGCGCTAACCACAGCTTGGGTCTTATCGGTAAAGAAGACGAGCGCCTGCACGAGCGACTTTCCGCCAGCGACAAGCAACCAACCGCGTCCCTGGCCTGGCGATCCCGCTCCGCCAAGCATTGAAACGAGCGTCTTGATCGTCCTTCCTTCCACGTCCTGTCCCTCGCGCAACACGAGGCTCAGCGGATGCGATCCATCCTGAACCCACAAGCCCATGTCATTCGCAGCAGTCGCCCGCGGTGAACCACTACCCGCGGCCAGTTGTCCAAAGACGGCAACGCTGCTGCCGGATACGGCGATACCCTTAAAACTCTTGAACGTCGCGTTATTTGCGCCAGGAGCCACCGTTCCCGTGCGCGCCACCAAAGCCAAGGCACCGCCTGGCGCATCGCTCATCACAGCCGTCCCACTATTCGTCTTCGGAACTCCAGTGATGGCACTAGTGAAGGCGATGTGCCCACTATCGATCACGGGATCCGAAAAGGTCTTGTAGACCGCACTGATTCCCGGCACCGAACCGCCCGTCGTCGCAATACAGCCGCCCGTGGTAAAGATCCCCGCTCCCTTCGCGCCTGGGCTCGCCCATTTCGCGTTGAAGGAGACCAAGCCCGTATCGTCGACCGCCGGCACGCCAAAACTAGCCACGGTTGCCCCAAGTGGGGGGCCGCCAACAGCTCCAGCGCCCGGTGCCGCACTGCCTGACGCCAGGAGAAGCGTGCCAACTGGATCGACGGGGCGAATCGTCACGCCAAATGAGGTGGTTGCCTGATTCCCCGCGACATCCGTGGCGGTGAGAACGACCGTCAGCGGACCAACCGTGGTGCTCGATCCCGCAATCGGCAATTGCGTCACCGTCACGCTAGTGATGTCACTCGTGATGGCTTGCCCAGTGTAACTCGCCAGCGTTCCTGCAACCGTGATTAGCGGAGAGAAAGTGCCTCCAATGGTGGGTGCCGTTGTATCGACCCGGAAATTGCTGGCCACTGCAGTTGCCGCGGGATTTCCTTCACTATCCTGATAGCTCAATGTCACGGAATACAGACCATCTGGAATGCTCCCTCCAGTAGCGATCTCGGATGAGGCAGTCGGATTTGACGGATTGAAGGTGAAGCTATGCGACCCAATGGACTCCACTGAAGCGCTCAGCTTCAATTCACGCGGTGTCACCCCGTCGGAAAAAACAATCTTCAGGGAATCACTCAGTGCGGCCTCTGGCAGAGAGAAGTTCACATTCACCATTCTCTTGGTCCCATTCGTAGCGGGCTCGGTGAGAGTTGGAGGCTGCGTCCCTAGATCGAACGTGATATTCGACGCTGAAGCCGCAGCTGAAATATTCCCCAGCGCGTCCTGATACGAAACGCTTACCGTGTAAACGCCGTCAGGGATCGCCCCACCAGAGGCAATTTCCGGCACATTTGGGTTGTCGGGACTGAACGAAAACGCGTGCGGCCCTGACGATTCCTGAGAGCCCGCCAAGGTCAAAATTCGCGATGTCGTCCCGTCATTGAACGTCAACTTCACCGACGCCGCCAGCGCCGTCTCCGGCAGCGTAAACGCAATATCAAGCGGATGAGTCGTGCTCACGATTGTTCCGGCAGTTGGCTTTGTCAATTGTGGCGCGAGCGTAACGGTATCGATGAGCAGCCCCGTCCTCGTATCCGTGGAAGGAACATTGCTCACGGAATTATGATAGGAAACGGTCACCGTATAAAGGCCGTCCACAATCGCCGCACCGCTGGCAATCTCAGCCGAGCCAGTCGGGTTCGCCGGATCGAAACTGAAGCTGTGCGCGCCCGCACCCTCTTGCGAGGCGGCGAGCGTCAGGATCGTTGGCGCAATCCCATTATCAAACTTCAAGGTGAGCGTTCCAGCTCGCGCAGCGTTGGGCAGCGAAAAAGCGATACTTACCGGGCTCTTCGTTACCGTGTTGTTAGCGGGCGCCGTCAAGGTAGGCGGCGGTGGCGTCAAAATATTCGCCGAACCCGCAGTCGGCGTCAGACCACTCTGAACCGTCTGACCGTCGGAAATTCGTCCCTGGGTCGTCGTCGCGCTCTGAAGCCCGAAGCTCACCGTGTCAATGATGGTCAACCCAGCGTCATTATTCGAGAGGCGCAAGAATTCGCCGCCACTGCTGAGCTCAAAGTTCAGATGGTTCCGGCCGAGCGAGATGTTGTCGTCCGCTTCAAATTTCACCCATGCGCTCGCTGTTCCTGCACCACCCACATACGTCAACGAGGCAACTTGGAACTTCGTGCGTCCGGCCTCAGTAGGTTCGTCCGTGAGATAGAGTCCACTCAACGAAACTGGATTCTGATCGAGATTGTACAATTCAACCCAATCGCCCTGAGCCGTGAGCGCCGCCGCCCATTCGTTGATTCGCAACTGGGTCACAGCCCCAAGCGTCGCCGCTGCGGAGTTGACCAGTCCGCGTGTTGGCGAAGCGAGTAGTTTCCACGTTCCTGCGTCCACACCGATCGAGCGGTCGACCACCTGGAATCCCCACTCAATCTGGTTCATCAATTGGCCACTCGAATTAAAGAGATAAAGTCCACCGCTCGACCCAGAGAGCGCGAACCCGGTATTCAGATTGGCACTGATGCTCGCACTTGCAGGCTGCCCGGCATCGCACCAGATCCCGAGATAATCATTCGCGGCCATGATGGTTCCGGCCGGCACTGACCAAGCCGTGGCGAAACTGTTCGTTGCGCCAATGCGCATGCCACTGAGATCAATCGAGGATCCACTGGAATTCACCAACTCGAACCAGCCCGCCTGACCGCCCCAGGGTGGAGCGCCACTGGACCCATTCCGCGCGAGGACTTCGTTGAAGAACGGCCCCGTGCTTCCTTGCACATAATTCATCGCCCCAGGACTCAGGCTATTTGCAAAGGCCGTGATGGTTCCGGCACTTCCATCCGGCAGACGACCTTGGGACACATTGTTCACCTGCTGGCCATACGTCACGCTCGGTGGGATGAGCGTTCCGTCGGAAGCCAGAAGCGATAGGGTGGTGCCTTTGCCAGGCAATTTGAAATCAAGCTGGTTCACGCCTGCTTTCTCGTCACAGAACAATTGAAGCCATCCCAGCGGTTCGATGAAGGCGAGGGCGCTAATCTGCGAAAGCTGCTCGCTCGTTTGCACAAACACACCCTTCAGCGCAACCGGCAGAGCCGAGTCCATGTTATACAGTTCGAGCCACTCAGGGTCACCAGGCTGTGCGTTCGCATACCATTCGTTAAGCGCGAGCTGGGTGACTGAAGCCGTCGGTGCCGCTCCGTTCGCCAAGCCAGAGGACGGCGTATTGAGTGTCCACTGACCGCTGATCCGGCCGATGGAGTAGTTCGCGACCTGATTCCCATACTGAACGGCATCAATCAATGTCGCTCCGTTTTTAAGTTGAACCGATCCACCGGCATCGACCAGACCCGTTCCGCCCGTATGCATTCCGGGCGTGGCAGCGTTGTCACAATAGATCACCAGATATTCGCCAGCTGACAGTATGGTGCTCGCGGGAATAACGAAATTGCCCGTCGTAGCCAGGGTCCATCCACTGATATCGATGCTTCCGCCCGTCGTGTTGTGAAGCTCGACGTAATCGGAATAGACGCCGCCGTTGTCTACCGCACTCACATTCTTCGCCAAGACCTCGCTGATCTCGACCGTCGCTGAAACCGGAGAGGAGTTCGGCTGGCCGGGCGTGCCTTTTTTGGCGGCACTCGCCTGCCAGTTAAACGGACTATCCGGATCACCGATCGGATCAATGATTTCGAGTGAATAGCCGCTGCCATTCGGCGACGTGGGCCAGGGTGCCGCAACGCCATAATCGACCGAACTCGCGGTGCTCCCGTTCGGCTGAATGAGCGCCAACCGCTCGCCGCTATTGCTGAGGCTTCCCCCGTAATAGTTAAACACCGCTACGCCCGGATATTGCGCCGCGAAGACGGCTGGGTCGTTGTTATTCGCAAGCACGATGCGCGCACCGGCCGGGATGCTGTAGTTATTTGGGAAGATGAAATCGATTCCGTCAAAATAATAGCCGCTCAGATTGAACGCCTGGGTTCCAGTGTTTTGCACTTCGACATATTCCGCAGAATCGCCACCGTTGGCCGAGGGCGGACGATACATGATCTCGGTGATACGTATCGGGAATGGGTTGAATCCGACAGTGAACGTCGCTTCGTTCAGTGCACTCCAGGTAGTACTGTTAGTGTACGCACGAACCTTGATCGTTTTAGAGCTATTGATCGTAATCGGCGCCGAAGAACCCACGGTATAAAGCGTCGCGGTCGCTGCAATGGCGCCGGTGTAAGGTACCCGCGGGTCGTTACCATCGGTGGTGTAGTAAAGGGTAGTGGATACCGTCGTCGACACGCCGGTATTATTGGTCGGCAGTGGCGCACCCAAGTTGGTGAATTTCACCTGAAACCCGGCTGAGACACGCTGACTGGCGATTGGTGTGTTCGTCCCATCAGCGTTGTTCACCATCCGCGGCGCATTCAGCATCGGATAACGCCCGGTCGAACGCAGTTGCTTCAACACATTGTCGGTGCGTGCAGGAAAGTAAGTCCCGAGCATCCGATTGGTCTCGGACGTCCAGTATTCATTCCACGTATAGAGGGGGGGCGCTCCGTTGAAACTTTCCAGCACAGTGGGATCCGAAGCTTGGAATTCACGTGACTTGAAGTCGCGGC
>JADMIO011564994.1_pt1 | contig 57372 bp, 36 predicted proteins | sample 8958161 | NCBI WGS metagenome assembly JADMIO01 (sample SAMN16585339, study PRJNA669376) | soil metagenome | isolation source: Crop rotation soil | place: USA: Cullars Rotation, Alabama | collected 2011 | reverse complement strand
CCGCCGGCGCCGGCGGGGACGGGCTCGCGACCGGGAACACGTCGCCCTCGAGCCGGCGCCCGCCGCGGAAGAGCTCGCGCGCGGCGCGGTTGGCATAGACCACCCGGTTGCTCGCGTTCGCGAGCACGATGGCCATCGGCGTCGCCTGCAGCACCGTGTCGAGCAGGAGCTCGCGCTGGTAGATCTCGTTGCGCTCGGCGCGGAGCAGGTCACCGACGCGGTTGTAGAGGTTCACGAGCTCCCCGAGCTCGCCCGTGCGCGGGACGGTGATGCGCATGCTGAAGTCGCGGTCGTGGAGGCTGCGCACGCCGTCGGTGAGGGCCCGGATCGTGCTCCCCATGGGCTCGAGCAGGTGGCGCAAGGAGAGCACCGCGAGCGGCACCGTGACGAGGAGCGAGAGCGCGAGCGCCGCGGCGATCCCGAGCCCGAGCTCGAGCCGGGCGAGACCGGCGGCAAGCCCGGCCTCGAGGACGAGGAGCGCCAGGGTGAGGCCGACGAGCTTGCCGGTGAGGGTCCACAGCGGCTCGCGTGGGTACGGCGCTCCGGTCGACGCCACGTCGTCCAGTCTAAACCGGTGCGGCGGCGCCGTCGCCGGCGCGCGCGGCTGGTCTCCGGCGAGCGCGGGAGGCACGAGCGCCCGTGCGCTGCCGCGACGCGCTCGCGGCCTCAGGTCCGCGGCCGCCGCTCGAGCGTGATGCCGAGCCTCTCCATGCGCCGGTAGAGGGTCTGGCGACTCACGCCGAGCTCCTCCGCGGTGCGCGAGACGCTGCCCCCGTGGCGCGTGAGCACCGTCTCGAGACGGGTGCGCTCGGACGCCGCTTCCAGATCGAGCGGGCTCCCCGGCGCGGTCGGCGCGCCGGGCGCGGCGCCGTCCGCGCCGTCGAGGCCCAGGTCGGCGGGGGTGACGGTGTCGTTCGCCGCCACCAGGCGCGCGCGCCGGATGCGGTTCTGGAGCTCGCGCACGTTGCCCGGCCAGGAGTGGTGGAGGAGGGCGGCCCTCGCCTCCTCGCCGAGGGCGAGGCGGCGGGGCGCCGGGCCCGCCGCCGCGGCGGCAGCCTCGGCAGCGCCGCGACCGGGCCCGGGGCCAGGTGCGCGCGCCTCCTCGCGGAGGAACGCCTCGGCAAGCGGCAGGATGTCCTCGGTCCGCTCGGAGAGCGCCGGGATCCGGAGCTCCACCACGTCGAGGCGGAAGTAGAGGTCCTCGCGGAAGGTGCCGTCGGCGATGGCCTTGCGCAGGTCGGCGTTGGTCGCGGCGAGGAAGCGCACGTCGACCCGGCGGGTGACGCTCGAGCCCAGACGCTCGAACGAGCCGCTCTCGAGCACGCGCAGGAGCTTCACCTGGCCGGCGGGGGAGAGCGTCCCGATCTCGTCGAGGAACAGGGTGCCGCCGTCCGCCGCCTCGAAGCGGCCGATGCGCAGGCGCTGGCTGCCCGTGTAGGCGCCGGCCTCGGCGCCGAAGAGCTCGCTCTCGAGCAGCTCGTCGGGAAGCGCGCCGGCGTTCATGGTGACGAACGGGCGCCCGCGCCGGCGCGAGTTCGCGTGCACGATCTCGGCGAGGCGCTCCTTGCCGGCGCCGTTGGGGCCGGTGATGAGCACCGGTGCGTCCGACGCCGCGACCTGCACCGCGAGCGAGACCACGCGGTGCATCGCCTCGCTCTCGTAGATGAGGCCGCGGAGGTCGTGCGTGCGCGCGAGCTCCTCGCGCGGCCGGCGGCTCTCGGCGCGCAGCCGCGTGCACTCGAGCTCGAGGCGGCGCAGGCGCAGCAGGTTGCGCACCGTGGCCAGGAGCTTCTCGTCGCTCCACGGCTTGGCCAGGTAGTCGGCGGCACCTTCCTTGACCAGCGTGACGGCGGTCTCGAGCGAGGTCCACGCGGTGAGCAGCAGGACCGGGACCTCCGGGTGCGATTCGCGCACGCGCCGGAACAGGCGGACGCCTTCGTCGCCGCTGGTCGCCCCGGGCGTGAAGTTCATGTCCTGCACGACGAGCCCGATCTGCTCGCGCCCCAGGATGGCGAGCGCCTCGTCGGGATCGGGGGTCATGCGGGTGGTGATCCCGTGCAGGCCGAAGAGGATGCCGAGCGCGCGCGCCACCGCGGGCTGGTCCTCGACCACCAGCACGTCCGCCTCGACCACGTCCTCGGGCTTGGCCAACGGTCCTCCTCCGGGCACCCGCGGTCACACGCTGCGCGTGGCGATGGCCGGCGAGAGCGTGGAGCCGCGGAGCGCCGGCGCGAGCGTCGCGACGAATCCGGTGAGCGCCAGGATGAAGAGACCGCCGAGCACGTACGCGAGCTCGAGCTTGGGTCCCGTGACCCAGGTCACGAGCCCCCAGTTGAGCGCGTAGGCGAGGCCGATCCCGAGCACCCCGCCGAGCACGGTCATGAGGCCGTTCTCGACCAGGAAGTAGCGCACGATGTCGAGCCGGCGCGCGCCCAGGGCGCGCCGCGTCCCGATCTGCTTGGTGCGCTCGGCCACCGAGAACGAGGTCACACCGAGGATCCCGAGACAGGTGACGAACACGAGCAGGAAGATGACCGCGGTCACCATGACCACCACCGCGTGAGTGGCCTTGAAGTGGTCCTCCTTGATGGCCGTGAGCGGCCGGATGCGCAGCGTGCGCCCGGCGTTGGAGTCGAGCAGGAGCTTCTCGAGCACGGCACCCACCGCGGCGGTCTGCCCGGGCTCGGTGCGCACGAGGTAGCTCGTGTCGTCGGCGCGCCCCCAGGGCAGGTTGGCGTAGAACACGGCATAGTCGTCGATGGCCCAGGCGTATGGATTGTAGAAGCGGTCCACGACACCGATGATCGTATACGTATCGCCGTCGCTGTCCTCGAGAACCTTGCCGAGCGCGGATTCCTGTCCGAACAGAAGCTCCGACAGCTTCTGGCTCACCAGCACCTGCTGATCGTAGGGCTCGCGCTTGTCGCGCGGCGGGCGCTCCGAGGCGAACAGCTGGCGCAGCCGCTCGGTGTCGCGCTCGACCTCCTCGTGGGTGAAGTTGCGCCCGGCGGTGACATGCACCCCGAGCGTGTCGAACACGTGCTCGTCGACGCCGTAGATCTGGGTCCGGAAGATCTGCTCGCTGGGACGGCCGAGCACGTTGAGCTCCTGCGAGTTGCCGCCGCCCTGCCAGGGCAGGAAGAAGGTCGCGGCGGCCGAGCGCACCCCCGGGGTCGCGGCCAGGAGCTCGACGTCGCGATGGATGAGCGCGTTCCTCACCGCGTCCTGCTTGAGCGCCTGGTCGAAGCCGCGCGACTGCACCGAGATGATGTTGCCGTCGTCGAAGCCCGAGGGCCGCGTCATCTTGGCGCGCGCGTCGTTGATGATGGTGAGGCAGTTGACCACGATCGCGAGCGTGAGCGCGCTCTCGAGCGTGAGCAGGAAGAAGCGGGCCTTCCCGCGTAGCAGCGACCGGAAGATGGGTCCGAGCTCCATCGTGTTCTCCTGGTCCGGCGCCCCGCACGCGCGGCCCGCCGGACGGTCTGTCATTGCAGCTTGAGGTGCACCGCGGGCTGGGTGGCGCAGATCCGCCACGCCGGATAGACGCCGGCGATGAGCCCGGCGACGAGCGAGAGACCGACCGCGGCGAGGATCATCGAGGGATCGAGGTGGAACACCTCGCCCGACTGGAAGAGCTTGGCCACCGCGGCGAGCCCGATGACCGAGAGCGCGATCCCGACCAGGCCGCCCAGCACGGCGACGATCTCGCACTCCACGATGTGCTGCAGGAAGATGTCGCCGCGGGTCGCGCCGAGCGCCCGGCGCACGCCGATCTCGGGGGAGCGGGCCAGGAACTTCCCGAGCAGGAGCCCGCTCAGGTTGAGCGCGCTCACGATGAGGAAGAGCAGCGAGACCACGACCAGCGTGCCCGCCTCCCGCGGCACCACTCCCATCTCCTGGATCCAGGCCATGACCGGCGTGAGGCGGTTGTCGACTGGCCGGGGGAAGCGCCCGATCTTCTTCTGCTCGAGCACGTAGCTCCTCAGGAAGTCCTCGTAGGCGGCGCGCTTGGCGGCGCTCGGCAGCTCCACCCACATCTGGATCCAGACCGTCTCGGAGGTGAGGAAGCCCGCGAACCCGTTCGGTGGCGAGGGCCCCCAGCCGACGTTGTTGTGGGTGTTGCGGAGCTCGAGCGGCACGGTGAGCGAGAACGGGATGTAGATCCCCTCGGGCGGGCCGAAGCGGTCGCCGTTGGTGAGGTCGTAGAAGCGCACGTTGGGCCGCCACTCGCCGATCACGCCGACCACGGTGTAGTCGTGGTCGCCGAGACGGAGCTCACGGCCGACGCTGTTGACGCCGCCGAAGAGCTTCTGGTTCGTCTTGCTGTCGATCACCGCCACCTTCGCGGCCGAGGTCTCCGCGGCGTGGTCCCAGCCCGAGCCGTACAGGAACGGCACCTCGAACATCGGGAAGAACTCCGACGTCGTGACCCGGACCTCCTCGGGGTAGGCGTGTCCGGCCGGCGGTGCCGGGTGAACGAACATCGTGGTCGGGAAGAGCGCGGCCTGGCGCACCGGGATGTCGGAGCGAAGGAGCTCGACCACGTCGCGGTAGGTGACCATGTAGGGCGGCGCCGGAGGACCGTTGCCGGGGAACGGCCGCGCCGGGTCCCAGCTGTCGAGGCGCACGTAGTAGAGGACATCGCTCTTGTGCGGGATGGGGTCCCTGGCCATCGAGTGGCGCGCGCTCGAGAAGGTGGTCGAGACGCAGATCCCGAGCGCGATGCCGCTCACGATGAGGGCGGTGAGCACGGGGTTGCGGCGCAGGCTCTTGAGCGCCAGCCGGACGTTGTGGGCGAGCACGGGTCTCCTCTCTAGCCGATGCGGGTCGCGAGACCCGCTCCGGTGTAGGTGCCGAGGTCGTCCGATCCGGTGTCCACGATCTTGCCGTCGAGCACGTGGATCTGGCGCATCGAGCGGGCCGCGCACTCCGGGCTGTGGGTGACCATGACGAGCGTCGTGCCCTCGGCGTTGATGCGCTCGAGGAGGTCCATGATCTCGCGCGCCATGAGCGAGTCCAGGTTCCCGGTGGGCTCGTCGGCGAGGATGATCTTCGGGTCGCCCGCGAGCACGCGCGCGATCGACACCCGCTGCTGCTGTCCGCCCGAGAGCTGCGAGGGCAGGTGCCGGCTTCGCGAGGAGAGACCGACCAGCGCGAGCGCGCGCTCGATGCGCGCCTTGCGGTCGGCGGCCTTGAGCCGCCGGTAGCGCAGCGGCACGTCGACGTTGTCGAACACGTCGAGGTCGGGGATGAGGTTGAAGCTCTGGAAGATGAAGCCGATGTTCTGGTTGCGCATGCGCGACATCTCGTCGTCGGAGAGGCGGCTCACGTCCTTGCCGTCGAGCATGTACTGCCCGGAGTCGAACGTGTCGAGCAGTCCCGCCACGTTGAGGAACGTGGTCTTGCCCGAGCCCGATGGACCCATCACCGAGACGAACTCGCCCTGCTTGACGTGCAGCGTGAGGTCCGAGAGCGCATGCGTCTCCACGAGGTCGGTACGGTAGACCTTGGTCACCTTGTTCATTCGCAGCATGTGTCCTCGTCTCCTTCGCGGCCGGCGCCCGGAGCGGGCCGGCCTCGTCTCGCGAGCTAGCGGCGGAGCAGGGCGGTGCGCGCGCCCTCGAATGCAGCGGTGTCGGACAGGACCACGGTCTCGCCCTCCGCGAGCCCCTCCGCCACCTCGACCTCGGCGACGCTCATGGCGCCCAGGCGCACCTCGCGGAGCCTCGCGAGGTCGCCGTCCACGACGTACGCCTTGCGCCCGGCGCCGCTCTCGACCCACGGTCCGCGCGGCGCCTTGAGCACGTCCATCTTCGATTCGAACACGAGGCGTGTCGTGACGCGCTCGTTCTGCCGGATCCCGGCGGGGGACTCGCCCGCGAAGGCGACCGTGGCGCGCACCTGGCCCTCGACCACCTCGGGGGAGATGGACGTGACCTTCGCCTCGAGCTCGCGGCCGCCGCCGGTCACCAGCACGCGGTTCCCGGGCGCCGCTTCCTTGGCGTACTCCTCGGGGATGGAGATCTCGATCTCGAGCGCCGACAGGTCGACCACCGTCAGCACGCCCTGGTTCGCCGCCACGGCGTCGCGGTCGCGGACGGCGATGGTCGCGACCATGCCGTCGAAGGGGGCGGTCACGGTGAGGCCGTCGACCTGGCGCTGGAGCTCGGCGGTGACCGACTCCTGGCGCTCGACCTGGGCGGCGCGGTCGCGCGCGTCGGCGGCGAGCGTCTCCTTCTCGAGCACGGCAGCGGCCCTCGCGTTCTCGAGCTCGAGCTTCGCGATCTGGAGGTCGTCCTGTGCGCGCTCGAACTGGGTCCTGTCGATGAGCCCTTCGGCCCAGGTGCGCTGGGCGCGGTCGAGGCCACGCTGCGCGGTCGTGAGCCGCAGCGTGAGCAGCTCGACGGCCTGGTGGTTGCGGAGCGCCGCCTGGCGCGTGGCGATGGCCTGCCGCGTGAGGTCGGAGCGGGCGGAGAGCAACGTCGCCCGCGCCTGCTCGAGACGGCTCACGAGCTCGCTGCTCTGGATGCGCGCCAGGACCTCACCCTTGCGCACGCTGGCACCGGGCTTGACCTGGAGCTCCACGATCCCCTGGGCGGGGCTGAACAGCGTCGGGTGGAGCGCGGCGACGACCTTGCCCTGGACCGACACCTCGCGGCGGAGCTCGCCGCGGGTGACGCGTCCGAAGCGCAGCGTACGCGCGTCCACCGAACGCTCGGCCGATGCGAAGCGCCGGAGCGCGGGAAGTCCGAGCCCGAGCCCGAGGAGCAGCAGGAAGAGGGCGCCTGCGAGCGCGAGGACGCGGTTCCTGGTCCAGAGCGCCGGCCGCGTCACCGGTCGGTCCATGAGCGAGGTGCCAGGAATCATGCCCGACGACCAGAGCAACCCCGATGCCACGCTCACAAGCGGCGGGAACCAGGCCGCCGGCGGGCTTCGACCGATCGGCTGCCGGTCACTCGTGCCGCCAGCGTTACGTTTGTCCGGGCGCCGCCGGACATCTGTCAACCGTTCCTGCTCTTGAGCGAGGGTCGCCGCGGTCTCCTGATCGAGCCCGGATCGGGGGCGCTCCGGGTATCCCGGAGCAGCAGCCCTTCCTGCCCGCCGGTCAGTAGGAGATCGTGAGCGCGCCCGCGCTCTTGACCAGGGTGAGCGAGGTCGCGGCCCCGCTCACCTGATAGAACACGAGCGGCCGGCTCGCATCGCCGACCACCGTGGCGTCCGGATCCAGCTGGCCGGCGGCAAAGTCCGGCACGTAGGCATCGTCGTCGTCGCCCTCGCCGGGGCGGGGGACGCCGTCGCGGCCGCCGAGGTCGAGCGTGGTGGCGCCGGCGCCGACGAAGATCGCCGCGAGCGGGCGCGAGAGCGGCGCGATGCTCGTGACGGATGCGTTGCGCAGGAGCCACGGGCCCGGTCCCACGAGCCAGAAGTCGTGGTCGTACGTCCGGCCCTGGTACTGGACCTCGAACTGCCACTTGCCGAGGGGCTCGGCCGCGCCGATGGTGTACTGGTTCCATCCCCACGACGCCGCGTAATACGGGTCGGGGATGGTCGAGCTCCAGGTGCGGAAGACGCTCCGGTCGGGCCGGAAGATCGTGGCGACGCTCGGACCCGTGTTCACCTGGTCGTGGTAGAAGCGCGAGAACCAGACCGTGTCGCCGGGGCGGAAGACGAACGCCTCGTTGGTCACCCCGGGGGCCGGGCAGTTGTTGAGCTGCGGCACCGCGAAGCTGGTCATGAGCTTGTTGACGGTGGGCTCGGTATAGGCGCGCTGCAGGGCCCACCACGAGTCCGGGTTGAGGCGGTTGCAGGGGCCGGTGAACGGATCGAGGATCGCCCCCGCGGCGTCGTGGAGCTCGAAGTGGAGGTGAGGCCCGGTCGAGCTGCCCGAGCTCGCGACGATGCCGAGCTGCTCGCCGGTCACGATCGGGTCGCCCACGGCCCTGGCCGTGACGGAGCCGTTCTTCATGTGACCGTACCAGGCGACCGACCCGTCGGCATGACGCACGAACGCCGCGTTCCAGGTGTTGCTGTTGGAGGCACAGTTGCGGTCGAAGTTGCCGTCGCTCTTGCCGATCAGGACGCCGTCGGCGGCGGCCACCACGGCGACGGCGTCGTCGTCGACCAGGTTCCACGAGAACGGCCACAGGAAGATGTCGGTGCCGTGATGGCCGTCGTACGTGCGCGTGCCGCAGTTGTAGTCCTGGATGGTCGTGGCCGCCGGGTCCTGGTCGACGTGGGCGCTGATGCCGTGCACGGCGAACCAGTCGAGCCCGGGGCGCGGGCGGAGTGGCCAGTCAAGCAGGACTCCGGGAGCGCTCGGCGCGGTCGCGGCCTCGGGCGCGAGGCGGCCCTCCTCGAAGAGGCGCGCGATGCTCGCGTCGAGCTCGCGCTGGATCGTGTCCCGCGTCGTGTCGCTCATCTCGTCGGTCGGGACGATCGCGACGAGGTCGCCGCTCGAATCGGCTCGAGCGACCTGCGGAAGGGGCGCGAGGGCGGTGACGAGCGCGGCGACTCGAAGCAGGCGGTGGGAGCTCACATCTCGGCGCATCGCGGTCCGCGGGATGGAACGCTCAGGGAGCATCGGTTGCGTGAGTGCAAACCCGCTGCCAGCGTGTGTCATCGAGTATTAAAGCCCCTTCGACGGATGAGTTCGTTTCGTCCAGGCAGCATGTCTCCTCTGGAGAATCGCGAGTGCACCGACAACCAGACGCGAAGGCCCGCTCCGACGCTGGCTTCGGGCCTGTCCCCGAATGCGTTCGGTCGGCACGCCGTGCACCGTGACCTCAGGCCGGTGGGCCGACCTCGATCGCCTTCTTCCTTCCCTCCGCGTCCACCGCGACATAGGTGAAGAGCGCCTGGGTCACCTTGAAGCGCGGCCAGTCCTCCTCGCTCTCGCGGCGGATGTGCTTGACCCAGACCTCGAGCTCGATGGCGATGGAGGTGGTGCCGATCCGCTCGACGCGGCCGTAGCAGCAGACGACGTCGCCGATCGTGACCGGCTTGAGGAACTTGAAGCCGTCGACGGCCACGGTGACGACGCGCGAGCGGGTGGTCTCCTTGGCGAGGATGCCGCCGGCGATGTCCATCTGCGACATGATCCAGCCGCCGAAGATGTCGCCGTTCGGGTTGGTGTCGGCCGGCATGGCCAGGGTGCGGAGGATGAGGTTCCCCCGGGTGGCCAGGGAACCGTCGGCGGCACAGGTCGAGTCGGACATCGGATCATTGTAGAGCCCGCCCACGCAGCGTGCGCGCCTCCGATCCAGCCGCGCGATCTCGCGACTCACGAGATCACGCGACCCGCTCCGGTGCGAAACGCTCGTGCCCGAGGGCGCTTCTCGCTGTTTCGCGTCCTTTCCGGCACTGCGCGCGGTGGCACGCGTCCTGTACAGGCGAGGTCCGTGGGTGCCGCGCGGATCCGGTCCCGGATGGCGCGGCGCCAGGGGAGGAACGGAGATGACCCGAGCCATCGTGGATCACGCAAAAGGCCGCAGCCGCTCGGCGGCACGGTCACGCCGGTACGATGCGAGGCGAGCGCCGCTCGCAACTTCATCCTGCAGCAAGGGCTGCAACCACCGGAGGCCGCGGCGTGCCCGGCGCTCGCCTCGGCGCTCCTCTTCCAGGCCCGCGTCGTGGGAGTCTCAGGGCTCGTCGCCACGCTCCTGCACTCCGCTCCCGGGTTCGCGGTGCTCGCCGCCCTGCTCTGGTGGAGCGCGCTCCTGCCGCGCCGGAACCCCTTCGACGCGCTCCACAACCGCTTCGTCGCGCGTCGGGCCGGCGTGCCGCGACTCGCCCCGGCGCCGGCTCCGCGCCGCTTCGCGCAGGCCGAGGCGGGCACGCTCGCGGCCGTCATCGCGGGCTGCCTGGTCCTCGGCGCCGCGCGGGCGGGGCTTGCCCTCGAGGTCTTCTTCCTCCTCGCCAGCGCCGCGGCCGTGCTCGGACGCTTCTGCACCGGGACGTTCCTGTTCCACCTGGTGGGCGGCAGGGTCAGGTTCGCGTTCCGGACGCTGCCATGGGGGCGAGGCGTATGAGCCGGGATCCGCAGGGATCGGCGCCGGCCGGGGCCTGGTGCCCGGTGGCTCGCGCTCGACTCACGGCCGGCTGTGTCCGTGCCGGGCCGGGGAGTTACCATCGGGGCAGGCGCGGCCGGGACAAGGCGGGCGCCGCTCCAGATGGAATCCCGCCCCGACGTGCGACCGATCGCAGACGACGAGGCGATCCGCTCCATCCTCGAGGGCACCGCGCAGGAGATCGGTGAGGGCTTCTTCGCCGCGCTCGTCAGGAGCCTCGCCGGAGCGCTCGGGACCCGCGGCGCCTGGGTGACCGAGTACCTCGAGGAATCGCGCACCCTGCGCGCGCTCGCGTTCTGGATGGGGGACGCCTACGTGCACGGCTGGCAGACTCCCATCGACGGCTCGCCCTGCGCCGCGGTGATCGACGGCCGCCGCCTCGTTCACTACCCGGATCGCGTGCTCGATCTGTTCCCGGCCAACGACGGCCTCCGGAGCGCCCATGCGGTCAGCTACATGGGCGTGCCCCTGCTCGACGTCGACGGGCGCGTGCTGGGTCATCTCGCGGTGTTGCACTCCGAGCCGATGCCCGAGGACCCGCGCGCGCTCGCGGTTTTCCGGATCTTCGCGGCGCGTGCCGCCGCGGAGCTCCGGCGCCTGCGGCGCGAGGACGCGATCGAGGCGCGCGAGCGCCAGCTCGCCGCGCTGGTCGACGGCGCGCTCGACGCGATCGTCGAGCTCGATCCTGCGCTTCGCATCACGCGCGTGAACCCGGCGGCCGAGAAGCTGTTCGCGTCCACCTCGGCGCGGATGAGGGGCACGGACTTCACGCTCCGGCTGGGAGAAGAGGACCGGGGCAAGCTTCGCGGCCTCGTCAGCGAGCTGGACGGCTCGCCGCCGGGCTCGTCCTACCTCTGGATCCCCGGAGGGCTCGACGCCCGCGGGGAGGGCGGCGCCGCGTTCCGGGTCGAGGCGTCGCTCTCCCGCTACGACCTCGACGGAAGGACGTTCCACGCGCTCATCCTGCGCAACGTGAACGACCGGCTCGAGGCGGAGCGGCGCATCCTCTCGCTCGAGTCCGAGGCGGCCTACCTGCGCGCCGAGCTCACCGACTTGCTCCAGGTCGGCGACATGATCGGCAAGAGCCCGAAGCTCCTGGCCGCGCTCGCGGACGTCGCCCAGGTCGCGCCCACCGACGCTGCCGTCCTCGTCCTCGGTGAGACCGGTACCGGCAAGGAGCTGTTCGCGCGCGCCGTGCACGGCACGAGCTCCCGCCGCCAGCGTCCCATGGTCAAGGTCAACTGCGCCGCCATCCCCGCGAACCTCATCGAGAGCGAGCTCTTCGGGCACGAGCGCGGCGCGTTCACCGGCGCGACCTCCCGTCGCGAGGGGCGGTTCGCGCTGGCCGACGGCGGGACGATCTTCCTCGACGAGGTGGGCGAGCTGCCGCTCGAGCTGCAGCCCAAGCTGCTCCGCGTCCTGCAGGAGGGGGAGTTCGAGCCGGTCGGAAGCTCGCGCACCCGCAAGGTCGACGTGCGCGTGGTCTCGGCCACCCACCGCGACCTCGAGCGGCAGGTCACCGAGGGCCGGTTCCGCGAGGACCTCTACTACCGGCTGAACGTGTTCCCCGTGCGCGTGCCGCCGCTGCGCGAGCGCGGCGGGGACGTGGCCTTGCTCGCCCGCGCCTTCGTCGAGCGGCTCTCGCGCAAGGTCGGCCGCCCGGTCCTGCCGCTCGACGCGGAGTCGATCCGCCGGCTCGAGGCGTACGAGTGGCCGGGGAACGTGCGCGAGCTGCACAACGTGATCGAGCGCGCGGTCATCACCGCCCGGGACGGATGCCTCGACCTCGACCGCGCGCTCCCCGGCGGCGCGCAGCGTCGGCGGACGCCGTCGCCGTCAGGGACGGCCGCGCCGGCGCCGGCTCCGGTGCTGACGGCCCGCGAGCTCGAGGGGTTCGAGCGCGACAACCTGAGGCGCGCGCTCGAGGCTTGCGGGTGGAAGGTCTCCGGAGGAGGCGGCGCCGCAGCGCTCCTCGGCATGAAGCCCTCGACGCTCGCATCGCGCATGAAGGCGCTCAAGCTCGAGCGCCCGCGCTGAGGGCGCGGCGCTCCGGTTGCGTGCGCACGCTCGCGAGCTCTCGCGATTCGCGAGGGTTCGCGAGCGTCCGGCGCCGCAAACCATTGATTCTCCGGCATCGCCTCGTGGCTCGGCGCTTGCGAGGTCCTCCCGTCAAGGAAGGGCGACGACGCCCAGGAGGACGACATGATCGGAACCACCGCCACCATGAAGACGAGCGACACCTACGAGGGCACGCTCCGCGCCGCGCAGAAGGTCAACTGGAAGATCGAGGACGTCATCGGCGGCGAGCGCCGGCTCGATTTCACTCGCGCGTTCCTGCCCGAGGGCCTGGCCCGGGTCGGTGAGCTCACGTTCCTCGGCCCGGGCGGGCAGCGCACGCTCAACCACATCCGCGCGTTCGGCTACCTCGCCACGTTCGGCCTGGTCGAGGAGTTCATCCTGCCCTTCGTCCTCGACCAGGTCCGGCCCTCTCCCGGCGGTGACGATCGGACGCGCGCGCTCCTGCAGTTCGCGGGCGAGGAGGCCAAGCACATCGAGCTCTTCCGGCGCTTCCGCCAGGAGTTCACCGCCGGCTTCGTCCATCCTTGCGGCACGATCGGTCCGCCCGAGGCCGTCGCCGCGGAGGTCCTGAGCAAGAGCCCGCTCGGAGTCGCGCTCACCATCCTGCACATCGAGTGGATGACCCAGCGTCACTTCCTGGACAGCGTCAAGGACGACGAGGGCCTGGACCCGCAGTTCAAGAGCCTGCTCAAGCACCACTGGATGGAGGAGGCCCAGCACGCGAAGCTCGACGCGCTGATGGTCGAGGCTCTGGCCGCGGGCCTTCCGGGCGCGGAGCTTCGCGCCGGGATCGAGGACTACCTCGCGATCGGGACCTTCCTCGACGGCGGCTTCCGGCAGCAGGTCGAGCTGGACCTCGAGAGCCTCGAGGTGGCGCTCGGGCGCCGGCTCGCCGATGGGCAGCGCGAGGCCGTGCGGAAGGTGCAGCTTGCTGCCATCCGCTGGACCTTCCTCGGCTCCGGGATGACGCACCCGAGCTTCCTCGCGACGGTCGCGCGCCTCGATCCCGGCGCGAGCAGGCGCATCGAGGAGCTGGGCCGCAGCCTGAGCTGAGGCGAGGGGAGGCGCAAGGCAAAGGCGAGGCGAGGCGAGGCGAGGCGAGGAAAGTCGAGGAAAGGCGAGGTGAGCGGGCATCCTGCCGGATCGCGTGGCCGCCGTGGGCCGGCGGCCTGCCCTTGCGCCCTGATCGAGAGCGAGAAGGCCGCTCTCGATCAGGGCGCTGCGGGGGTATGGGAAGCGTGACCGTGCGAGGGCACGGAGCTACGGACGCGACGGATGCGACGGATGCGACGGATGCGACGGATGCTACGGATGCTACGGATGCTACGGATGCTACGGATGCTACGGATGCTACGGACGCGGGGCCTACGGCGGATCTGGAATGTTAACGCCCCCTGCGGATGAGGCGCGTCCTCAGGGCCAGGAACGCGGGCGCGCTCAGCGACTCGATCGGGTTCTGGTCGTCGGTGATGAGCGCCCCTCCGGGAGGGATCTCGGCGAAGGGCTGGTCGAGGTGGCTCCAGAACGACGCCAGGAACGGCCGCGCCGTGGCGGGATCCCGGCGGAGCTCGATGGGATCCTTCGAGGCGAGCAGGATGAGGTTCGCGTAGCGGTCCCGGAGCGGGTTGAAGCCCCCGTTCGCGACCATCACCCTCACGTGCGGGAACACCTGCTCGAGCGTCCGCCCGAGTGCTCCGAGCAACCCTGCCTTGGGTCCCGAGGTGTAGCCGATGACGTTCATCGCGAGGATCCCGTGCGGAGCGAGCCGCTCGGCCATCAGCGCGAAGGCCTCGCGCGAGAACAGGTGGTACGGATGCTGGTCGCCGTTGAACGCGTCGAGGACGACGAGATCGTATTTCTCGCTCGTGTCACGGAGGAAGCGCCGGCCGTCTTCGAGGTGGTCGTCGCCCGAGGGCTCGAAGCCGAACCAGCGTCGAGCCAGGGGCTCCATGTCGGGGTCGATCTCGAGGACATCGGTGGCGATGCCGTAGTGCTGGTGGAAGCTCTTGACCAGCAGGCCCCCGCCGAGGCCGATGAGCAGCGCCCGCTTCGCCTCGGGGTGGAAGAAGGGCAGGAGCTCCAGCGCGGCGACGTAGTCCGAGGTCGACTCCCCGGTCGCGAGATCGATCTCGCTGTTGGTGATCCCGTCCACGTAGAGCGATCGCAAGCCGTCGTGCTCGACCACCTGGAGGTCTCCGTACAGGCCCTGGACGTGGGCCACGACCCCGGGCCGGGGGGCGGGCGCCCGCAGTCCCAGCGCCGCGAGTGCCGTGGCGGTGACGGTGACGGCGGCGGCGATGGCTCCGCCGGAGCGCACGTCCGTCCGCGTCCAGCACCAGGCGGAGGCCGCGACGAGGACGGCGCCGAGACCGAGGAAGACCTTGCTCACCGCGACCAGCGGGATGAGCCAGAAGCCAGCCAGGAGCGCTCCGAGGACGCTGCCCGCCGTCGAGAGCGCGCTCACCGAGCCGGCCTCGCGTCCGACCCTCGAGATGTCCCGGGTGTTCAGGCGCACGGCGATCGGACCGACCGCGCCAAGGGCGAAGAGCGGCACCGCGAACAGGAACGAAGCACTCGCGAGCGCGCCGGCCCGGAGGCCCAATCGCGCCGAGCGCGCCAGGACCAGAGGGTCCAGCAGCGGCAGGAGCAGGACCCACAGCCCGGCGACGCCGAGCATGGCAGCCAGCGCCCGCAGCGGGCGCCCGCGGTCGGCGAGCGCGCCGCCCGCGGCGTAGCCGAAGGCGAGTGCCGCGAGGGTCACGGTGATGAGCGCGGACCAGACGTACACCGTGGCGCCGAAGAGCGGCGAGATGACGCGGGTCCCGAGGATCTCGATCACCAGCACGCAGGCACCGGTCACGAACACCAGTGGGTGCAGCCACGGCATCCTCGTCGTCTCCCTCACGTCGTCGCCGCGACCGGGGCAAGCCTACCACGAGCCGCCGCGCTCTCCGGTGCGCCGCAGGCGGGGCCCGCGGTCCAGGTCGAGGATCGCACCGGGCTCGAACCTGGCTCGGCGGAAGCCAGAACGCGGCCGAGCCAAGCTGGCGCGAAGCGTGTCCCGGGACGGCTCCCAGCGCCGCCGGCTCGCGTCCTCGAGCCCTGCACGTAACCGGGATCGCGGGGTCGACGTCTACATGAAGGGGGCGCGGGGGAGAGTTGCCGTCCCCGGGAGCGTCGATGCGACCAGCCGTGCCCGTGAAACGCCCGGCGTCCGGCGCGATCTTGAGCCGCGAACGCGTCTGGTTGCATGCTCGATCGAGGCGGCGGCGAGCCGACCCGGCCGGCCGCGCAGCCCGCGAGGTCCTCGACCGGCGCGGGCGTCGCAGCCATCGACCCGTCGCGAGAGCTGCGTCCTCCGACCTGAGGGAGTCTCCTGTGATGCCAGCCGCGCCGCTCCGCCACTGCCGAGCGGTCCCGCGTCTGGCAAGCGGACTTGGCGCCATGGCGCTCCTGCTCGCGAGCCTCCTCGGCTGCGGGCGCGCGCGCGAGGACGGGGCGCGGCCTCCGGGCGGCGCGCCGCGCGATGCGGCCAGAGGGGCATCGCCTGGAGCGGATGCCGGCGCAGGACGCGGGGGCCGGGGCGGCGCCGTGGCGCGTGCGCCCGCGGTCGCGGTCGCGAGCGCGGTCCTGGAGGACGTGCCAGTCTACCTGGAGGCCATCGGCACCGTGACCCCGCTCCAGTCGGTCGTCGTCCGGCCCCGCGTCGACGGCGAGCTCCTGCGCGTCTTCTTCCAGGAGGGACAACGGGTCCGGCGCGGGGACCTCATCGCGACCATCGACTCGCGGCCCTTCGCGGTCGTCCTCGCCCAGGCCGAAGGAGCGCTCGCGCGCGACCAGGCGACGCTCGCGAACGCACGCGTCGACCGCGAACGCTACCAGGCGCTGGTCAGTGAGGGCTCGATCGCGGCGCAGCAGCGGGACATGCAGGAATCCCGCGTGCGCGAGCTCGAGGCGACCGTGAAGGCCGACCAGGGCGTGGTCGCCGGCGCCCGGCTCAACCTCGCGTACACGCGGCTCGAGGCTCCGTTCGACGCGCTCGCCGGCCTGCGCCGCGTCGACCCGGGCAACCTCGTCCATGCCTCGGATCCCGAGGGCATCGTCGCGCTCACCCAGGTCGAGCCCATCGCGGTCGTGTTCCCGATCCCCGAGGACGAGCTCCCCGCCGTGCTCCGTCACGTGCGCGCGGGCGATCCGCTCCCGGCGGAGGCCTACGACCGCGATGGCCGGACGCGGCTCGGGTCGGGCAACCTGAGCGCCACCGACAACCAGATCGACTCCGCGACCGGCACCGTGAAGCTCAAGGCCCAGTTCGCGAACCAGGACGGCGCCCTCTTCCCGAGCCAGTTCGTGAACGTGAAGCTCCTCATCGACACGCTTCGCGGCGCGGTGGTGGTGCCGTCGTCCGCCGTGCAGCGCGGCACACAAGGGGCGTTCGTGTACGTCGTGAAGGAGGATCGCACGGTCGCCCTCCGCCCGGTGACGCCGGGTCCCACGGTGGGCGAGAAGGTCGCCATCACGAGCGGTCTCGAGAGCGGCACCACCGTCGTGATCGACGGCGCCGACAAGCTCCGCGAGGGCTCGAGCGTCACGGTCTCGGCGCCGGGGGGCAGAGGAGACCGCTCGCAGGAGCGACGCGGTGGCGCGGGTGCCGGAGGTGATGCACCGGCGCGGCGTCCGGGCGACGGCGCTGCGGAGCGGCCGGGGCGCACGCCCGGCAGCAACGGCGCGGGCTCCGCGCGCGGCGGCGCGCCCGGCGCCCCATGAACCCGTCGCGGCCCTTCATCCTCCGGCCGATCGCGACCTCGCTGCTCATGGCAGCGCTGCTCCTCTCCGGTCTCATCGCGTTCCGGCAGCTTCCCATCTCGGCGCTCCCCGAGGTCGACTACCCGACCATCCAGGTGGTGACGCTCTATCCCGGTGCCTCGCCCGACGTCACCACGTCGAGCATCACCGCCCCCCTCGAGCGCCAGTTCGGGCAGATGCCGGGGCTCAACCAGATGTCCTCCACCTCGAGCGGCGGGGCCTCGGTCATCACCCTCCAGTTCACGCTCGACCTCTCCCTCGACATCGCCGAGCAGGAGGTCCAGGCGGCCATCAACGCGGCCTCGAGCCTGCTGCCGCAGGACCTGCCCGCGCCGCCCATCTACAGCAAGGTCAACCCGGCCGACGCCCCCATCCTGATGCTGGCGGTGACCTCGCGCACGCTTCCCCTCACCGAGGTCGCGGACCTGGTCGAGACGCGTCTCGCCCAGAAGGTGTCGCAGGTGAAGGGCGTCGGGCTCGTGAGCCTCTCCGGAGGTCAGCGCCCGGCCGTGCGCGTGCAAGCCGACCCGCGTGCCCTCGCCGCCCATGGGCTCGATCTCGAGTCGCTGAGGACCGCGATCGCGGGCGCCAACGTGAACCAGGCGAAGGGCAGCTTCGACGGGCCGATGCGCGCGTCCACCATCGACGCCAATGACCAGCTCCGCAGCGCTTCCGAGTACCGCGACCTGGTGGTCGCCTTCCGGAACGGCGCTCCGGTCCGGCTCGACGACGTCGCGCGTCTGGTGGACTCGGCCGAGAACGTGCGCCTCGCCGCGTGGGCCAACGACGTCCCCGCGATCCTGGTCAACGTGCAGCGCCAGCCCGGCGCCAACGTGATCGAGGTGACCGACCGCATCCGCAAGCTCCTGCCCGCGCTCCGGGCCTCGCTCCCGGGATCGATCGAGGTGTCCACGCTGACCGACCGCACGACCACCATCCGTGCCTCGGTCGAGGACGTCGAGAGCGAGCTCGTCCTGGCCGTGATCCTGGTCGTGCTGGTCATCTTCGTCTTCCTCCGCAGCGCGCGGGCGACGGTGATCCCGAGCGTCGCGGTGCCGCTCTCCCTGGTCGGCACGTTCGGCGTGATGTATCTCGTCGGCTACAGCATCAACAACCTCACGCTCATGGCGCTCACCATCGCGACCGGGTTCGTGGTGGACGACGCCATCGTGGTGATCGAGAACATCTCGCGCTACATCGAGCAGGGCGTCGAGCCGCAGGAGGCGGCGCTCCGCGGAGCCGAGCAGATCGGCTTCACGATCATCTCGCTCACGTTCTCGCTCATCGCCGTGCTCATCCCGCTCCTCTTCATGGGCGACGTCGTGGGCCGGCTGTTCCGGGAGTTCGCGGTCACGCTCGCGGTCTCCATCCTCATCTCTGCCGTGATCTCGCTCACGCTCACGCCCATGATGTGCGCGAAGCTGCTCCGGCATCGCCCCGAGTCCGAGCAGGGCCGGCTCTCCGCCGCGACCGGGCGCATGTTCGAGGCGGTCATCGAGCGCTACGGCCGGATGCTGGGCTGGGTGCTCGACCGCGAGCGCCTGGTGCTGGCGGTGGCCGCCGTGACGCTCGCGCTCACGGTGCTGCTCTACGTCGTGGTCCCGAAGGGCTTCTTCCCGGTGCAGGATACCGGTGTCCTCCAGGTCGTGACCGAGGCGTCGCAGCAGGTCTCCTTCCCGGCGATGGCGGAGCGGCAGCGCGAGGTCGCGCGCGCCATCCTCGAGGACCCCGCGGTCGAGAGCCTGGCCTCGTTCATCGGCGTCGATGCGACCAACCCGGTGCTGAACAGCGGCCGCATGCTCGTCAACCTGAAGCCGAAGGGAAAGCGCGACGCCGACGCCGCCGGGGTGGGGCGCCGCCTCGAGGAGCGGCTCGCGCGCGAGCTCGGCACCGCGATCTACGCACAGCCCGTCCAGGATCTCACGATCGAGACCCGGACGAGCCGCGCGCAGTACCAGGTCACGCTCGAGAGCGCCAACCCGGAGGAGCTCGCGCACTGGGCGCCGCGGTTCGTCGACGAGCTACGGCGCATGAGCGAGGTCACCTCGGTCGCGAGCGATCTCCAGTCGGGGGGGCTCCAGGCCTACCTCGACATCGACCGCTCGACCGCCGGCCGGCTCGGCATCACGCCCGCCGCGATCGACAACGCGCTCTACGACGCCTTCGGCCAGCGGCTGGTCTCGACCATCTTCACCGCGTCGAACCAGTACCGCGTCGTGCTCGAGGCGGCCCCCGAGCTCCAGCAGGGGCCGCAGGCGCTCGCGTCGATCTACGTCCTCTCCGCTGCCGGCGATCCGGTCCCGCTCGGGAGCCTCGCGCGCGTGTCCGAGCGCCCGGCAGCGCTCGCCGTGAGCCACATCGGGCAGTTCCCGGCGACCACGGTCTCGTTCAACCTGGCGCCCGGTGTCTCGCTCGGGCGCGCCGTGAGCGCGGTCGAGCGCGCCGAGCAGCACCTGGCGATGCCGAAGAGCGTCAAGACCGAGCTGCAGGGCGCGGCGCTCGCCTTCCGGGCCTCGCTCCAGAACGAGCTCTGGCTCCTGCTGGCGGCGGTGGTCACGATGTACATCGTCCTCGGCGTGCTCTACGAGAGCTACATCCACCCGATCACGATCCTGTCGACGCTGCCCTCGGCGGGGCTCGGAGCGCTCCTCGCGCTCCTGGTCTCGGGCAACGACCTCGGCGTCATCGCGGTCATCGGGATCGTGCTCCTCATCGGCATCGTGAAGAAGAACGCGATCATGATGATCGACTTCGCGCTCGAAGCCGAGCGGAGCGAGGGCAAGGCGCCGCGCGAAGCCATCCACGAGGCCTGCCTCCTCCGCTTCCGTCCCATCCTGATGACCACCATGGCGGCCCTCCTGGGCGCGCTGCCCCTCATGATCGGGAGCGGCACCGGCTCCGAGCTCCGCCGCCCGCTCGGCATCACCATGGTCGGCGGGCTCGTGGTGAGCCAGCTGCTGACGCTGTTCACGACCCCGGTCATCTACCTCGCCTTCGACCGGCTCGCGCGGCGCGTCACGGGCCGGGCCGCCTCCGGCCGCGCGACGGAGGGCGGCAGCTCCGGCGACATCGCGGCTCGTGAAGATGCCGCGAGCGGAGCGCCTGGAGCGGGGCAGGACCGGGGATGAGCCTCTCGAGCGTGTTCATCCGCAGGCCGGTCGGCACGAGCCTGCTCACGCTGGGCATCGCGCTCGCAGGGGCGGTCGCGTTTCGCCAGCTCCCGGTCTCGCCGCTCCCGCAGGTCGAGTTCCCGACCATCTCGGTCCAGGCGGCGCTTCCCGGCGCCTCGCCGGAGACCATGGCCGCGACCGTCGCGATGCCGCTCACGCGCGCGCTCGGCCGCATCGCCGGGGTCACGGAGATGACCTCGTCGAGCTCGCTCGGCTCGAGCCGGTTGACGCTCCAGTTCGACCTCGACCGCGACATCGACGGTGCCGCGCGCGACGTGCAGGCGGCGATCAACGCGGCCCGGAGCCTGCTCCCGACCGGCCTCCCGCGCAACCCGACCTACCGCAAGGTGAACCCGGCCGACGCGCCCATCATGATCATCGCGCTCACCTCCGCGACCATGACCCAGGGCCAGATGTACGACTCGGCCTCGACCGTGCTCGCCCAGAAGCTCTCGCAGGTGAGCGGCATCGGCCAGGTGAACGTGGGCGGCAGCTCGCTCCCGGCCGTGCGCGTCGAGCTCGATCCGAGAGCGCTCGCGTCGCGCGGGCTCTCGCTCGAGGACGCGCGCCAGGCGATCGTCGCCGCCAACGCGAACCGCCCCAAGGGCGCGGTCGAGCAGGGCGAGCGCCACTGGCAGATCGCGGCCAACGATCAGGCCATGAAGGCGGCGGAGTACGTCTCGGTGGTGCTGCGCTCGCGCGCGGGCGCGACCGTGCGTCTGGGCGACGTGGCCCAGGTCGTCGACTCGGTCGAGGACCTCCGCAACGCCGGGTCCGCGGACGGCAAGCCGTCGGTGCTGCTCGTGCTCTTCCGCCAGCCGGGCGCCAACATCATCGAGACGGTCGACCGGGTGCGCGAGCTCCTGCCCGAGCTCAGGGCCTCGATCCCGGGCGCCATCGACGTCGAGGTCGTGTCCGATCGGACGCCCTCCATCCGCGCCTCGCTCCACGAGATCGAGCGCACCCTGCTCATCTCGGTCGGGCTCGTCATCCTGGTCGTGTTCCTGTTCCTGAGGAGCGCCCGGGCGACGCTCATCCCGAGCGTCGCGGTCCCGGTCTCGCTCATCGGCACCTTCGCGGTGATGTACCTCTGCCGCTTCAGCCTCGACAACCTCTCGCTCATGGCGCTCACCATCGCCACCGGGTTCGTGGTCGATGACGCCGTCGTGGTCCTGGAGAACACGTCACGCCACATCGAGGCCGGCATGGAGCCCCATGACGCGGCGCTCCTCGGCGCCCGCGAGGTGAGCTTCACCGTGCTCTCGATGAGCCTCTCCCTGGTCGCGGTGTTCATCCCGATCCTGCTCATGGGCGGGCTCGTGGGGCGGCTGTTCCGGGAGTTCGCGGTGACGCTCTCCGCGGCGGTCCTGGTGTCGCTGGTCATCTCGCTCACCACCACCCCGATGATGTGCGCCCGCCTGCTGCGCGCGCGCCCGCGACAGGGACGCGGCCGCTTCGACCGCGCGAGCGAGCGTGCCTTCCAGGCGCTCGTCCGCGGCTACGACCGCACGCTCGGCCTCGCGCTGCGTCACCAGGCGCTCACGATGCTGGTCCTGCTCGTGACGGTGTCGGTCAACGTGTTCCTCTATGTCATCGTGCCCAAGGGCTTCTTCCCGCAACAGGACACCGGCCGTCTCGTCGGCAACGTACAGGCCGACCAGAGCGCCTCCTTCCAGTCGATGCGCGAGAAGCTCGCCGCGTTCGTCAAGATCCTGCGCGAGGACCCCGGGGTCACGCACGTGGTCGGGTTCACCGGCGGCGGCCAGCGCAACAGCGCCAACATGTTCGTCTCGCTCGCCCCGCTCGAGAGGCGCAAGGCGAGCGCCGATGCGGTCATCGCCCGCCTCCGCGGCAAGCTCGCGAGCGTCCCCGGCGCGACGCTCTTCCTGCAGTCGACGCAGGACATCCGCATCGGCGGGCGGATGGGCGGCGCCCAGTACCAGTACACGCTCCAGGGCGACGACCTCCAGGAGCTCCGCGCCTGGACGCCGCGCGTGCAGGAGATCTTCTCCCGCCTCCCGGAGATCGCCGACGTGAGCAGCGACCAGCAGGACCGCGGGATCTCGACCGGCATCGCCCTCGACCGCGGCACGATGGCGCGGCTCGGCCTCACCACGCGCGTGGTCGACGCGACGCTCAACGACGCCTTCGGCCAGCGCCAGGTGGCGACCCTCTACAACCCGCTCAACCAGTACCACGTGGTGATGGAGGCGGCCCCGCCGTTCCTCGAGAACCCGGACGCGCTCCGGGACATCCCGTTCGTGCTCCCGGGCACGGGAGCGCGCGTCCCGTTCGCCGCCTTCGCGAGCGTCGCGCCGGCGAACGCGCCGCTCTCCGTCAACTACCAGGGCCAGTTCATCGCCGCGACGCTCTCCTTCAACCTGCGCCAGGGTTTCTCGCTCAGCGACGCGACCCGATCCATCAACGAGGCGCTCGCGGGCAGCGGGATGCCGTCCTCCATCCGCGGCAGCTTCCAGGGCACGGCCCAGGTCTACCAGCAGTCGCTGGCGAGCCAGCCCCTGCTCATCCTCGCCGCGCTGGTCGCGGTCTACATCGTGCTCGGCGTGCTCTACGAGAGCTACGTCCACCCGCTCACCATCCTCTCGACGCTGCCATCGGCGGGGGTGGGCGCCATCCTCGCCCTGCTCGTCCTGCGCACGGAGTTCAGCCTCATCGCGCTCATCGGCGTCATCCTGCTCATCGGGATCGTGAAGAAGAACGCGATCCTGCTCATCGACGTCGCGCTCGAGGCCCAGAGGAAGGAGGGCAAGCCCCCCGAGGAGGCCATCCGGGAGGCGTGCCTGCTGCGCCTGCGCCCCATCCTCATGACGACGATGGCGGCGATGCTGGGCGCGCTCCCGCTGGCCCTGGGGAGTGGAGATGGCGCCGAGCTCCGCCGCCCGCTCGGCATCTCGATCGTGGGCGGCCTGCTCGTGAGCCAGGTGCTCACGCTCTACACGACGCCGGTCGTGTACCTCTACATGGAGCGGCTGCGCGCGCTCCTGCTCCGCGCGGGCGGCGGCGGGAAGAGAACGTCGGGCGCCGTGACCTCGCACGGCCACTGAGGCCGGCGACGCGGCGATCGGCGATCGGCGATCGACGGCTCGGAATTGACGGATCCGTCGTTGTCCGGCATATCGGCGAGGGCATCGCGGTAGCGGCCGGGCAAGGCCGAACACGCTATCGCCGCGCCGCGCGCCGTCGGTACGAGTCTCTGACGCGATGCAAGGTACGGGCGACGGCCTCACGCGTAAGCGACGACGAGGTTCCAGGCGGCGTGCAGGACCACCAGCGGCCAGAGCCGCCGAAGTCCGACGAACAGGCCGCCGAGAACGAGGCCGAACGCGAAGGTCCGGAGCACACCGTCCGGACCCTGGTACGCGTGCCAGCTCGCGAACAGGGCTGCCGAGACGACCAGGCTCGCCGCGCGCGAGCGGAGGAGTCGCTCGAGTCTCGTGACCAGATAGCCGCGCGCGATGAGCTCCTCGCTGAAGGCGGAGAAGCCCAGGCTCAGAACGAGCAGCGCGACCTCGATCGCGCCCTCCGGTCGCGCGTGCGGCCCGGGCGAGGAGGAGGGAAAGAGCTTCGGTAGCGTGAGCAGCAGTGGGGCCACCACCGAGAACCCGGCGATCCCGATGAGGGGGTCCGCGATCCATCGCGGTCGCGTGAGGCCGAACGCGGCCATCCCCTCGCTGCTCCGCGCCACGAAGGCGAGCACGACGGCCACCTCGGAGAGGCACACGAGAAACATCCCGGACTCGAATTCGATGAACGTACGGCTCACGTGTTCGTGTGGCCAGACATGGTCTGCGACCGCACCGTACCATCCCGGGACGAAGGCGAGCAGGACGACCGCCACGAGCTCGAGCACCAGGAGCCTACGGGTCTCCGACCCGAACCCGGACGACGCGCGAGCTCCCGGCTCGGACGCGCTCTCATCGGGAGGTCGCGCATCCAGCTCGGGCTCCTCCGCGGCGAACATGCCGGCCTCGTCGAGGATCCGGCGAGCCTCGGCAAGCCGCGCGCGCGGGACCCGAACCTCGACGCCCAGGAGCCCCATGGCCTTCTGGCTCATGGCCCACGTGTCCACGAGCGCGCCGCCGCGGACCTCGGCCGCGATCCCCGCGTCGCGCAAGATGCCGGCGAAGAGCTCGGCGGTCGGCCCGTCGGGGGCGGTCGCCGCAACGACGAGCTCGAGGTCGGACTGCACGCTCGATGGTGCCACACAGAATGGAGAATCAAGAAGGAGGCGACCAGGCTCGACTCCATGCCCAGGGCCGGAGGCGAAGCCCGACGCGGAGTGACCCGCTGCGGTCGCGCGGAGCGATCGGAATTGACGGGTCCGTGGTTGTCCCGCATAGTGATCGGCGCGGCCGCGAGGGTCGCTTCCGGAGCGAGCCGATGTTCCCGTTCACGCAGATCCTGCAGGGCATCGCCTTCGACCTCTCCGAGCACGCCGCGGGGACCGGATCGTGAGCACCCCGCCCGACCGGGACTCCATGAAGCGCGAGTGGGACGCGCGCGCGCGGGCCGACCTGTTCTTCGCGGTGGACGGGGTCGCGGAGACGGAAGCGGAGCTCGGCGAGGAGGGGCGCTCCGATTGCGAGACGATCCTCGCCGACGTGCAGGAGCACCTGCCCAGGGAGGCGCGCGGCCTCGAGATTGGGTGCGGCATCGGCCGCGTCCTCGCGCCGATGGCGGTCCGCTTCGCCGAGCTCTGGGGCGTCGACGTCTCGCGCGAGATGGTGGAGCGGGGGCGGGAGCGCTTGAGCAGCCTCGCGCACGTCCGGATCCTGGAGAACGACGGCCGCGATCTGGCGGGAGTGCCGAGCGACCACTTCGACTTCTGCTTCTCCGCGTTCGCCTTCCAGCACGTGCCCGATCGGTCGGTCATCGCCGGCTACGTCCGCGAGGCGCATCGCGTGCTCCGCGACCAGGGGATCTTCAAGGCGCAGGTGTGGGGACTCTACGCCAACAACCCGTTCCGCAGCTTCTACGACGGGCTCACGCCGGACACCTGGGACGGGGTGCGCTTCACGATGTCCGAGATCGTGCGGGTGGTCGAGGAGCAGGGCTTCCGGATGATGGCCGCCTACCACGCTCCGCAGGTGCCGCCGGTGCGTCCGGAGGGCAAACGGCAGAGACGGCTGTGGGTGGTCGCACGCAAGGCGCCCGGCGTGGACGAGTACGAGGCCCTGGCCCTCGGCGCCGGCACGGTCCTCGCCGGCACCGTGCCCGCTGGAGCTTCCGTGATCCTCGTGGAGCCGGAGATGGGCGAGTTGATCGCTGCTGCGGCGGCGGTGGCCGGTCGCCCCGAGCTCACGATCGCGCACCTCTACCCGCCGGCGGAGGACGCGAGCGCGGTCGACGCGCTCGAGGCGCTGCGCCGGCAGGGGGGGCGATACCTCCTGCTCAGCCCGCACGCGCAGTGGTGGCTCGAGACCTATCCCGAGCTCGAAGCGCACCTGCGGGCGCGCTACCGTCGCGCCGCCGAAGCGCCGAGCTGCGTCGTGTTCGACCTGTCGTGAGGGCTCTGCGCCCGCTTCTCTGAGCCGGGCGCAGCTCGTCGCACTCAGAGCCCGCGGACCCGGCACGCCCGGCGCGCCGACGCGCGAGCTACGCTCCGGGGCGCGGATAGAGGCCCCAGGTCCGGAGCGTGGACTCCCCGCTCGCGAAGCGCGCCTTGTACGGCTCCTCCCCGAGGCCGAAGTCGAACACGCGCGCGCTCTCTCCGATCGCAAGCAGCAGCACCTGGCGCAGCAGGACCTGACCGGGAGAACGGCTCTCGAGCGCGATGTCGAAGCTCGGGTTGTACCAGAAGAACGTCCCGCGGTAGCAGGTGCCGAAGTGATAGGCGATCGGCCGGCCCTGCCAGTCGATGCGGGTGAAGCGCAGCCAGCCGGTGTGCGCCGCGAGGCGGGTCAGCCGCTCGACGAAGGCGCGGTAGGGCGGGTGGAGGAAGTGGCTGGGCTCGCCGCTGCCGGCGCGCCGCGCGACGTGCTGCGCGAAGAACGTCTCGAGCTCGGGGAGGATGGCGTCGCCGTCGCTCAGGTGGCGGACGTCGAGCGCGCCCTCGCGGAGCAAGGAGCGCTCGCGCGCGAGCGGAGTCTGCTTGCGCGTGAGCGCGTGGGCGCTTGCCGCGCCGAGGTCGGCGAAGGGCGCGCGCTGCCGCCCCTCCTCCGCGCAGGCGAGGCCGAGGCGGGCGGCCGAGCCGGCCAGGCGCTTGCCCGTCTCCGAGCCGTCGGGGATGAAGTAGAAGCGGAAGCCGGCGAAGCCCGCAACGCGCTCGGCCGCGCCGGCGAGGAGCGCGTCGAGCACCTCCGGGTCGGAGACGTCTCCGACGAAGTCGAGGGCGTCCGATCCGCCGGAACCGACCAGCATCGCGAGCCCTTCGACCGCGTAGAGCGGCGCCAGCGCCACCACCTCTCCGTCGCGCTCTGCCGCGAGGAGCAGGAGCTCGCCGTCGCCGAGGGTCTCCCACCATGCCCGTTGCCATTCCCAGGTGAGGAAGACGACATCGCTCGCGCCGCGCGCGAGGAGCCGGGTCCAGAGCTCGGGCGGGCAGGCGGGATCGAGGAAGCCGTCGACGCGGAACGTCCGCACGGCGCTCATGCGAGCCCGAGCCTGCGCGCCAGCGCCTCGAGCTCGCCGGCCGAGCGGAGTCCCTCCGCGTCTCCCGGCCAGCCGGGGAGGTTGCCGAGCTGGTGGACGTGGAGGCACACGCCCGCGAGGTCCATCCGTTCTGCGAAGTCGGCGGGCGCGCCCTCCGGCCAGCGTGCGCGCGCGTAGACTGCCATGCACGCCGCGCGCGTCTCCTCCTCCCAGCCGTCGACGAGCTCGGCCAGGTCCACCTCGCCGAGGTCGGCGGCGGCGCACTCCCAGTCGAGCGGGTAGACGGTGTCGTCGAGCTTCACCAGGTTGAAGGCGTGGAAGTCCCCGTGCGCGACGGTCAGGTGACCCTCGATGCGCGCCGCGGTCTCGGAGGCGAAGCGGCGCTCGAACGCCGCGAGCCAGGGGAACTCGCCCGCGCGGTCGCCGGCGTTGAGGAGCATGCGCCGGGCCTTGTCGGCATAGTGGGCGCTCCCGTGACGGTGGAGGAATCCGAGCGCACCGGTCGCGAGGAGCTCGCTGCCGATGCGGTGGAAGCGTCCGATCCAGGAGGCGGCGAGCTCGAGCGGTTCCGGGAGCCCGATCTCGTGGAGCGAGATCGCGCCCTCGATGTAGTCGAGGACGAGCCACAGGCGGCGGGAGCTCTTCTCGACGTGCGTGCCGCGAAAACGCGGCGCGGGGAGACCGCTCGGCCCGACCGCCTCGCGATACACCTCGGCCTCGTACGCGACGGCGCTCCAGGGCGGGGCCGCCGCGTCCTCGTACTTGCAGAACACGCGCGCCGTCTTGCCGTCCGGGAGCAGGCACGTGACGACCTCGCTGCGGTCGCGATGGGCATGGTCCGCGGCGCTCCGTTCGAGCACGCGCACGCGTGCCTGCCCGTCCGCCGCGAGCAGGCGGCCGAGGCCGTGGGCGAGCGCGCTCGTGCTGGGCCGGGTGGTGGTGGCGGCGGGGCTCATGGCGGGTACAGCCCGAAGCCGCGCAGGTGGTCCACGTGGCTCGCGACCGACGCCTTGAAGGGCTGATCATGGCTGCCGAGATCGAGCATCCGCGCCCCGTCGTCGAGGGCGTCGAGGAGGACGTGGCGGAGCAGCACGCGGCCGGGCGAGTGACGCGCGAAGGACACGTCGAAGGCCGGCTCGAACCACTGGTAGCGGCCGCGGAAGCAGAGCCCGAAGTGGGCGGCGATGGTCCGGTCGCTCGACCTGAGGCGGACGAAGCGCAGGCAGCCCGAATCTCCGGCCGCCTGCGTGAGCCGCTCGAGGAACCTCCGGCCCCGCTCGGACGTGAACGGGTTTCGGAATCCGTGCTGGCCGCGCCGCTCGACGTGCATCCGGAAGAACTCGCCGAGGAGCGGGAGCACGTCCTCGGCGGTGCGGTGCCGCTCGACCGCGAACCCGCCCAGGGCGAGGAAGTGGCGCTCGTGGCGGAGCCAGCTCTTCCGCTCCGTGAGCCGGCGTCGCTCCGGCCCGTCGCCGGTCAGGTCGACGGCCGGCGCCGGCACCTCCCAGCGCGGCATCAGGTCGAGGCCCGACCGCGCGGCGGCCGCGGCGAGCGCTCCGGCCGTGGGCGACGCCGCGGGGACGAAGGCGAGCTCGAGGCCCGCGAGGTCGGGTACCGCGGCCCGGGCGCCGTCGAGCAACGCCGAGAGGAGGTCCGGGTCGCCGGTGTCGCCGAGGAGGTCGACGTTGTCCGCCGACTCGTCGGCGGCGAGCAGGTACGCCATCCCGTCCTGGACGTAGAGCGGCGCCAGCGCGTCGATGGCACCGTCCCGCCCCGCCGAGAGGAGCAGGAGCCTGCCCTCTCCCAGCGTCTCCCACCAGGCGCGCTGGAACCACCGCGTCCGGTAGACCACGTCGGCTCCGGAGCGCTCGAGCAGGCGTTCCCAAGCGCCCGCGCGGAGCGCCGTGTCGTCGAACCCGTCGAGCAGGCGTGTGTGGATCCGCCCCGTCGACGGGAGCGAGCGAGACGGGCCGGCCACACCAGGCAGCGTCACCGGGCGTGCTTCCGGCGCCCGGCCGAGCGCGGGGCAGGGTTTGCCAGGGCGAGCGGCCGCGAATGCAGCGCCGGAGCCGGGACCGCGCGCTCGCGGTCTCGCAGCGGGGGCCGGGCGAGGCTCTCGTCCAGGAGGTCCTCGCCGGTCGCCGCGGCCTCGCCGGTCGCCGCTGCCGACACTTCCGGCTCGGCTCGCACCTCGGTCGCCGGCGCCGCAGCGGGCGACGCCGCGAGGCCGCGCTCGGCGTCCTGCACGCCCGCCATCGCCCGTGCGCACTCGAGTCCGGCGCGGAGCGCGAGCAGGAGCGCGGACGTGGCGAGCAGGCCGGCCGCGAGCGCGGAGGCGCCCGCGAGGGCCAGGCCGGACAGGGTCAGGAGGGCGCCCGCGATGGAAAGCGGCAGGAGTGCGACGCGCGGCCACGAGCGAACGCGGACGAGCTGGCGGCCGGCGCCGTGCTCCTCGATCGCCAGCAGGAGCCGCGCCGATCCGAGGAGGCCGCCCCGGACCTCGAGGTCCCAGCGGTCGAACTCGCCCCCGCGCCGCACCACCGACCCCAGACGGGTGATCCGTTGCTCGAGCGCCCGGAGCATCGAGGACGCCTCGTCCGGCTGCTCCCGCCAGTGCGTGCCGGTGCGCGGCAACAGGGTCAAGCGCGCGCCGGCGCTGCGCGAGCGCCACGGCGTGAGCCCGTTCCTGAGCCGTCCCGTGAGCCGGGCCGCGGGCTGGAGCAGGTAGAGCACGGTGGTGAGCGCGCGCAGCACGGCGTGGCGGGCGCGCGATCCGGGCTCCTGCGGGAAACGGCTCCGGAGCCCGCCCGCGACCGCCTGGCCGGCGAGCGCGCCGCCGGCGAGGAGGAACGGCGGCAGCGCGAGCAGGAGCGGCCGCCAGGAGGCACCCAGCAGCGAGAGGAGGCCGAGGAACGCGACCACCAGGCACCACTCGGGCGCGAGCGGCAGCGTCGAGAGGGTCCCCGCGGCGCCGCTGTAGACCGACTGGAAGAGGGCCGTGCCCCAGGTTCCGTGGTAGATGCGGTCACGGCTCGGACCGAGCGGAGTGGCGACGCCGTTGCCGTACAGCCGCCCTCCCCAGGTGACGTGGCCGGCGGCGTTGTAGCGCTCGGGCCACTTCGCCTCGAGCAACGCCTCGGCGCGCCCGTAGCCCACCTGCTGGCGCCAGTAGTGCCGGAGCGAGTTGCGCCGGTGGTGCCAGACCACCGCGGCCGGGGCGAAGCCCAGCGTGAAGCCCTTCTCCTGCAGCCGCCAGCAGACGTCGACGTCGTCGCCGGCCTGGCGGAAGCGCGGGTCGAAGCCGCCGATCGCGAGCAGCGCGTCGCGGCGGATGGCGAGGTTGCATCCGGGGACATGCTCCGCGATGGTGTCGGTGAGCAGCACGTGGATGGGCCCGCCGGGGGCGTTGGCGACGCAGGCGGCGATCGGTCCGTCGCCGGGCGGCGGCAGGTTGGGACCGCCGGCGCCTCCGTGGCCGCCGTCGACGAGCGTCGCGGCGAGGTAGCGGAGCCAGTGCGGGTCCGGATAGGCGTCGTCGTCGATGTAGGCGACGATCTCTCCCGTCGCGGCTTCCATCCCGGTGTTCCGCGCGCTTCCGAGACCGCGGTTCTCGGTACGGATGAGGCGGACCGCGTAGCTCGCGGCGATCGCCGCCGTGTCGTCCCTGGATCCGTCGTCGACGACGATGACCTCGAAGTCCGGGTAGTCGACCTGCTGCAGCGCGCGCAGGCAGTCGCGGATGGTGCGGGAGCCGTTGAACGTGCACACCACGACCGAGACCCGCGGCCACCGCCGCTCCGGCGGGAAGGGGATGGCGGCGAGCGCCCGCGCGACCGTCGCCAGGGCGCGCTTGGGGGCGCGCGAGCGGGTGGTGAGACCGAAGTCCCAGTCCTCGATGTCATGGCCGCCGCGATGCCATTCATCGGTCCACGAGAAGACGAACGACCCGGCGCAGCCGGCCGTGAAGGCGGCGCGCACCTGCTCCTCGAGCGCTCGCGCCTGCTCGTCCTCGCCCTGGCGGCGGCTGTCGAGGCCGATCTCGGCCATGAGCAGCGGCTTGTCACCGGCGAGGCACTGGAGACGCGCGAGGTAGGCCAGAAGCCGGGTCCTCGACTCGAGGTACACGTTGAAGGCGGAGAAGTCGAGGAACGGCAGCGCCAGGTACTCGGTGGTCGGGTAGTTCACGTAGGTCACGAGCGCTCCCGGGTCCTCGCTCCTCGCGGCCTCGGCGAGCCGGGCGAGGAAGTCCTCGACGCGGTCGGCGCCGTGCCAGCGCACGAGCGGAGCCGGCACCTCGTTGCCGATGACCAGGGCGAGGAGGGCGGGGTGTCCGGCGACTGCGGCCACCTGGGCCCGCACCCGGTCGGTGATGTCGCGCGCGCGTGCAGGGTCGTCGAGGAAGGCGACGTGCTGCTCCCAGGCCGCGCCGACCATGACGAAGAGTCCGTGGCGGCGCGCGTCATCGAGGAGCCAACGGGGCGGCACCGTGTAGGTGCGGACGGCGTTGAAGCCGTGCCGGGAGATGCGCGCGAAGTCGGCCTCGACGCTCTCCCTGCGGCCGTAGGCGCCGCCGTCGGCGTCCGGGCGGAAGGGCCCGTAGGTCACTCCGCGGACGTAGAGCTTCTGGCTCCCGACGAACAGGAACTTCCCGGCCACGCGCGGTCGCGTCGATCCGTTCGGAGCCGGCACGAGGCCGGCGGCGGAGTGAGGGGCTGTCGCGGTGGGGTCCGGACGATGCGCTTGGTGCACCATGACCAACCTCCCGGGTCGAAGCCCGGATCGGGCGGCAGCGCAGGTCGCCTGCCGCATTCTCTCCTCGTGTGTTCAAGATGAAGCGACGGGTCGGACGGTCGTTGCTGACGCCGTCGTTCCCCGTTCACGGCCATTCCTCACGCGCCGGCTCCGAGCTCGGCGAACGTGCGGAGACGGATCCCGAGCGTCGCGATGCGCGCCCGGATCCGGGGCGCGCACAGGACGCGCAGCTCCTGCAGGCGCTCCGCGCGGTACATCGTGTCGAGATCGTCGGCCCGTCCCGGATGGCAACCGATCTCGGTCGTCCCCGGCTCGAGCGAATCCAGCATCGCGAGCAGCGCCTCCTCGGTGATCGCCTCGGGCAAGGGCTCCCCTTCACCGGTCTGCCCGTAGAAGCCACCCCGGTACTGCACGCCCGGCGTGTGCTCGCGGAGCGGGATGCCGAGCGACCGCGCCGCCGCCATGAGGACCCCGCGCACCGGCTCGCGCCGGTGCACGTGCTGGTGGGTGTCGAGGTGGGTGGGCGCGCGCCCGACCATGCGCTTGAACTCCTCGAGCTGGCGCTCGACCTCCGTCTCGACCGCGCCCGCGTCGTCGGTGCCCACGACCTCGTAGATGGGGAGCCAGTCGCCGGCCTGGTAGCGCCACTCGCCGAGGTCGACGTGGAGGCCGAGGCTCAGGCCCGCGTCGGAGCGCGCGCGCCGTGCGGCGTCGGCGGCGGCCGCGAAGCGGACCATGAGCGAGGCGCTGGTGACGATGCCGCGCGCGCGCGCCTCGAGGACGCCGTCGTTGACGCCCACGCTCTGACCGAAGTCGTCGGCGTTCACGATGAGCTCCCGGGTGTCGCCGCTCATGACCGCTCGCGCTTCTGGTGGAGATCGAAGATGCAGATGCGCGGGTTCTCGAGCACGCACGCGAAGCGCTCGCGCAGCCAGCGCGCGAACCCGGAGAAGTGCTCGAGCCACCACGCCGCCGGCCACGCCACGACCAGGTAGCCGACCCCACCCGCGCGCTCGCGCTCGAGCTCGGCGATGGCCTCGGCGTCGTCGGCGGGAACGCCCCACCACACCCCGTCGCGCTCGGGGAAGGGCAGCGGCCAACGCACCGCCGTCGGCCTCAGCCCCCACTCGTCGAGGTCGGCGAGCAGGAAACGGTCGCGCGGGTCGATGACCGCCGCGATCTCGTCGAGCGAGAGGCTGAGCCGGTGGAACCAGGACTGCTCGCGCTGGGCGTTCGCGTCGACGGCAAGGCCGAGACGCGCCGCGTGGTCCGCGACCAGCGCGAGGACGCGGTCGTAGAGCTCGAGGCCCTGCGCGAGCTTCCGATCGAAGTCCTGGGTGATGTAGTGGTTGGCGCCGTGGATCCGGTAGAGCGACTGCGGCTCGTCGATGCGCAGGAGCGGCCCGTAGAGCGGGGCGAGCTCGAGCAGGTACACGTCGGCGCAGATGGCGAATCCGGCCTCGGGCATCGGCAACACGCGCTCGAGGAAGCCGCGCGACCACGCGTTGCCGCTGGTCGGCGGGTTCACGTGATGCGCCGGGCCGTTCTCGAGCACCAGGGAGCGGATGTCGCCGTCGGGGAGCTCGCCGCTCGGGGTGAGCCCGCCGGTCGGGGCGCCGTCGGGGCCGATCTCGCGGAGCTTCCAGTGCGCCTTGGCGGCCCGCGGCTCCCGGGCGAGGCGAAGCAACGCCTGCGCCGCCGCGGTCGGGAGCAGCACGTCGTCGGCGTCGAGGAACAGCACGACGTCGCCGCGGCTCCTCGCGAACCCGGCGTTGAAGGCGGAGGCCTGCCCGCCGTTCTCCTTGAGGATGGGGATGACCCTGTCCGCGAAACCGGCGATGACCTCTCGCGACGCGTCGGTCGAGCCGTCGTCGACCACGATGACCTCGGTCGCCGGGTGCGTCTGCGCGAGCGCGCTCGCGACCGCCGCCCCGAGGTAGCGCCCGTAGTTGTAGTTGTTGACCACCACGCTCACCGTGCGCAGGCTCATGCGAGCCCCAGGTCGCGGAGCAGCCGCGCGCCGACCCGGGGCGCGTCGAAGTGCTCGACGGCGATGGCGCGGGCCGCCTCGCAGTGCCGCCGGTAGTCGGAGTTGATGGCCTCGATCGCCGCCGCCGCCTCGCTCGCGGTGGAGAACGCGAACAGGCCGGCACCGGTCGGGAACAGGCGGCCGAAGCCGGTGTCCTGCGCGACCACCGGCTTGCCGCTCGCCAGGTAGCAGGCGTCCCGCTCGCTGAACCAGCCGCTCCTCAGGCGCACGTTCTGATCCTTTGCGACGGTCACCTCGCCGCGCGAGCCGCGGATGTAGGACGGATAGGCTCCGAAGATGTCGAGGGACATGGCCAGCGGGTCCGCGATCCGGTAGCCGGCGGCCGCGAGCCGGGTGCGATCGGAGTCGTCGATGGTCACGTTGAGCTCGATGGGTTGCCGTGTCCTCCGCGGCAGGTCGAGCAGGCGCTCCCACTCATGGTGCTTGCTCCAGGTGTAGGTCTCGCCCTGGTACTCGATGTCATTGCCCTGGTGGCGGTAGTTCCCGATGGTGGTGAACAGGGGGGCCTCGGGCGTGTAGGCCATCGGCCACAGCTCGAGGTCGACCGGCTGCCGCGTCTTCACGTAGGAGAGGCCGGCGACCGGCACGCCGCAGTCGTCGGCTCCGTAGTTCTCGCCGTAGGTCGCGATGGCATGATGGCGAGCGAAGTCGATGCGCGTCGCCTCGTCCCCGTTCGCGAGCCGGAGCTCGGCGAGCACCGGGTCGCACTCGACGTACACGCGGAAGGGAGCCTTCAGGTGCTCCTCGCGGATGTCGGTCGCGCCGACGACGTTGAGCAGCGCGTCGCAGCTCGCGTAGAGATCGGCGAGCTCCGCCTCGGAGAGGCCGTGACAGCCGCGCTTGCGGTCGGCGAGACGGTACGCCCACTTGCCCTCGAGCCCGATGCGGTCGAGCGAGCGCGCGATGTGGCGCACGGCATAGCTGCAGTCGTCGGTGACCGCGTTGCGCACCGGGTCGTAGGGCCAGACGGTGTCGTCCTCGACGTACCAGACGTCGTGACCGAGTCGCGAGAAGGCGCGCAGCCAGTGGAGATAGAGCCAGGTCTGCCCGCCGAAGGGACAGCGCCCCATCATGCCCAGGACGACGATGCGGAGCTTCTGGCTCATGACCTGAGCCCTCGCGCGGTCCTGGGCGCGACCGCGAGCGCCTGGAGAGGTGGTCCGGGCATGGTCAGGCCGTCCTCCCGGCGGACACAGACGGCGGCCGCACCTCGGCGAAGATCTCGGCGTAGGTCGCCGCGGGGTAGCCGCTGTGCATCTCGCCGCGGTAGCGCGCGAGCGCCCGGAACGCCGCGTCGAAGCGCATCACCCGGCACTGGCTCGCATAGGCCCGGATGGCCCGGACCTTGACCTCGATGTGGGCGCTGATGTCGACCACCTCGTCGATGCGCTGGAGCGGCGTCCACACCTCGAAGGCGAGCACCCGCGGCGCTGCCTTTGCCGGTCTCGGTCCGGCGCCGAGCCGGCGGGCGCGCTGCACGAGCCGCGCGGCGGCGCGGTGATCGCGATGCGCCTCGCGGTGGTGGGGCACGTAGAGGATCGCGGGCCGGTCGCGTGCCAGCAGGCGCGCCAGGCGCAGCGCCGTGTCCTCGGCGTCGCGCAGGCGCCCGTCCGGCAGACGCCAGAAGTCGATGCCCTCGAGACCCAGGAGCGACGCGGCCCTCTCGGCCTCGCGCTCGCGACGCCGCGCCGTGAGCGCCGGATCCTGCCCGTGTCCTCCGGCCTCGCCCGACGTGAGGAACACGACCCGGACCCGATCGCCCCGTGCGGAGTGGGCGCGCAGCGAGCCGCCGCAGCCGATCGCCTCGTCGTCGGGGTGCGGGCTCACCACCAGCACGCGCTTCACGCGCCGCCGTCCTGCGGGCGCGCGCTGCGGGCGACCACGCCGGCGTAGAAGGCCTCGATGCGGCGCGCGCAGTCCTCGCTCGCCGCTTCCTGCTCGACGAACCGCCGCGCGCGGCGCCCCATCGTGCGGCGGAGGTCGGGATCGAGGAGCAGGCGGCGCAGCGCCGCCACCAGGGCCTCGACGTCCCCGGGGGGGACGAGGCAGCCGGTCTCGCCGTCGCGAACCACCTCGCCAGCGCCGCCGTTCTGCCCCGCGATGACCGGCAGGCCGCAGGCCATGGCCTCGAGGTAGACGAAGCCGGGTCCGCCCTCGTAGACGGACGGCGCCGCGAAGACGTCGGCGCGCGCGAGCTCGTGCGGGAGGTCCTCGCGGGCCACGAACCCGGGGAGCTCGAGCAGGTCGCTCCTCCCGGCCGCCGCCGCCTCCGCGCGCAGGCGCTCGGCGAGGTCGCCGCGGCCGAGCATGCGCAGGCGGAGCCCGGGGACCTCGCCGGCGAGGCGGAGCGCCGCGGCGAGGAGGGTGAGGGCGCCCTTGCTCTCGCTCAGGTTGCCGGCGAAGAGGAGCGTGGGTCGCGGATCGCGAGGCAGGTCGCGCGGAGCGAACGAACGCACGTCGACGCCGGTGTGGAGCCGCGGGATGCTCTCGCGCGGGATGCCGTAATGCTTCGCGCACCAGTCGGCCGAGCAGTCACTGGACGAGAACACCGCGTCCGCGAGCCGCAACGAGGTGCCCTCCATCTCGGTCCCCACCCGGTAGAGGTCGGAGTCGCGCTCGGGCCAGCCGAGGACGCTCGCCAGCATCACCAGCGGGCCATGCAGGTGGATGACGGTAGGGACATGGCTCCACGGCGTACGGTTCAGGAGGTGGACGTATCCCTCGCCGCCCCACTCGGGGAAGTCGACGAGATCGAGCGGTTTCTCCGCGTGGAGCCGGGCCACGGCGGCGGCCGCCGCGAGGCTCCAGCACAGCCAGCGGGTGGGCTCGGTGGCGATCGCGAGGCCGGCGACGTCAGTGGGAACGCGCAGGACCTCGACGGCGCCGTCGCGGGAACGGCGCTCGCAACCGTCGACGCTCAGCGAGACGACCCGCATCTCGTGGCCGAGTGAGGCGAGGTCGTGCGCCTTGCGGTAGGTCTGCGAGCCGATGCCGCCGTGAGCCGTCTCCGGCGGGTACTCCTGAGATACGAGCGCGATCCTCATCTGTTCCCCGCAATGGAAGTCGTTCAGGTGCTCCGGTTCCCGCCCCGCACGGGGGTTCGGGGCGAGCGCCGAATTGGTCTCGAAGCATACAGAACAACGCCGCGGTCGACAACACCGGGTCGATCGTTGTTCTCGCCGTCCCCAAGCGGAGTTCCAATGAGGTCAGAAGTCGAACTGGTGGGACAGCTTCACGGCGAACGAATGGTCGCCGGGAGCGCGCAGCGCGAGGTCGAGGCCGCGGCCGATGCCGGCGGTCCCCAGCTCCGCTGCGTCCGCCCGGGTCTGGTTCCAGATCGCGAACAGGACGGAGCCGGGCGCGAACTCCCAGCGCAGGACGACGTTGGAGTTGAGCGACTCGCTCGCGAAGTCGGGGTTGTAGTCGAGCGCGTACGGCAGGAACTCGTAGGAGCGTGGCCGGGCGAGCTTCTTGATGGCGCCGTAGTCTCCGACGGCGACGAACGGCTCGGCATAGACCTCGAGCGACAGCTCGGGGGTGAAGGTGACGTTCGCCCGGAGCGTGAGGCCGAAGGTCCAGCTCGCGAGCTCTCCGAAGACGATCGTCTCGGAGGTGCCGTCGCCGTCCTCGTCGCGGCTGTCCAGCCACTGGGCCAGGTCGTGGGCACGCGAGACGTCGGTCCCGAGCTTGAGCTCCACCGAGGGGGTCGGGTGGAGGCTGAGGGAGACTCCACCGTTCGTGCTCGAGCTTCCGAACTCGTCACGCCCGTATCCGCCGTAGACGCCGACCTTCACCGGGCGTCCGCTGTAGGTGTCGAGATAGAACCAGAGGTCGTTGCGCGCCGGGGACACGATCACCGGGCCGCCGCGGGTGTCGAGGTCGTCGAGCGTGCTCGGCTTGAGGCTGCCGCCACCGCCGATCCACCAGCGGTTCGGGAGCTCGGCATCCGCGGACAGGCTCGCGCCCTGGTCGAGGGGAAGGCCGTCCCAGGACCACTGCAGCCACGCGTCCGCCTCCACCGAGGCCTGCCGCGTGAAGCGCCCCGGCTCGGACCAGGAGTAGCCGGCGGAGGCGGTCGCGTGCGTCTCGTCGACGCGCCGCTGGTAGCCGAAGGGCGAGATGTCGAAGGTCGGGGTCTCGAACCGCGCCGAGAGGGAGCCCCATCCGTTCACGCCCAGGTTGCGGCGGAGCTCGGTCCGGAGCGCAGTGCCGTTGTCGCGGCGCGCCGCGGGCGTGGCGCGGGAGATGGCGAGCTGCCCGGAGGCGTGCCAGGCGTCGTCGGCGTCCCGGATGTCCCAGTCGGCGCCGCCCGACCAGGCGGGGAGCTCGCCGGCACGATGGACCGCGGTCGCCAGCAGGCCGATCGTCGAGCCATGCCGGAGCTGCTGGACGATTCGCGCCGCGAGGTAGTTCGTCGGGCGCTGCAGGACGCGGCTCACGGTGCCCGTCTCCTGGCTCGCGACGTCACCGCTGACCGCGGTCGTGACCGCGTCGAGGAGCGCCATCCGGAGCCCGGATCGGGTCTGGTCGGCGAGCTTCAGCGCGACCGGGATGCGCGTGCTCTCGGGCAGGTCCACCGCGACCTCCCCGGGGGCGAGGTCGCCGGTGGAGGGCTGGGCGCCGATGCGGCGCGTGAACAGGAGCTGGATGGGCGTCCCGAAGTCGGTCGCCGCGTCGAGGAAGAACGGGCGCCTCTCCGGGAACTGCGTCTCGAAGACGGTGAGGTTGAGGACCGCGGGATCGGCCTCGACCTGACCGAAGTCCGGATTGATGGTGGCGCTCAGGGCGGCGTGGCCGCCGAGGCTCGCGTGCAGGTCGGCCCCGGCCTCGACCCGGGTCGAGGGCGTCGAGAAGGCGGGCAATATCCGGCGCACGAGACCGTAGGGCGCGACCCCGAGGCCGCGCGGCATCGCCATCGCCTCGAGGCCTTCGAGCGTCCCGAAGTGCGAGACCCAGCCGGTCTCGTTGTGCCGGTGCGGGCTCCAGCTGTCGATCTCGCCCGTGCGCGCCACGATGCGTGTGAGGTCGAGCCCCCACGGCCCGTCCGACGCGAACCGGAGGATGCGGAAAGGGATGCGCATCTCGGCGCTCCAGCCGCAGTCCGTCCGCGCCACCGCCACCTCCCAGACCGCGTCCCATCCGCGGTCCTCCAGGCCGTCGAGGTAGAGCGCGCCGTCGACCTTCACGCCCGCTGCGTTGACCCCGAAGCGGTAGCCGCTGCGCCGGTCGTGCCGCGGATCGAGCTCGACGTAGAGCCAGTCGCTGTCGCTGTCGCGATCGCGCCGCGTGAGGCGAGCCTGCACGCCGCCGGGCACGGAGTCGTCCGCGCGGAGGCCGACGTAGAGGGCCTCGTCGTCGTAGAGGAACCGCGCCTCGGTCCGCTCGGTCGCGGGGGCGCCCTGGACGGGCTCGCGCTGGATGAAGCCGGCGGCCACCGGGGCGCGCTCCCAGTCGGGCTCGTCGAGGTTGCCGTCGATGCGCGGCCGCGAGGACTCGAGCCGCAGCGCGACCGCGACCGGCGGGGGAAGGGCGCGGCCGCTGTCCGCCGCGGCCGCCCCGGCGGGAGGCCGCGGCGCGAGGACGAGCGCCAGGGCGCCCGCGACGAGCGAGCGGCCGATCCGCGGGCATCCGGGGGCGGGCCGGCCGGGCCGTCGCGACCCGGGGAGGGTCGAGCTCAAGGCTCTCTCCGCGATCCTCTCCGGGCCAGATCGGGGCGGAGCGTCTCGAACACGGCGCCGGCGATGAGCCGGTAGCCGAGCGGGTTCGTGTGCCACGGGTCGGCCTGGAGGTCGAGTCGGCCGAACTCCTCGACCGGGCGGTACACGACCGCGCCGTCGAACGGCGCGTCGGCGACGAAGCTGCGCACGGCCGGCACGTCGAGGTTCTCGAACCGTCCCCGGGCGCCTCCCGCCGTGTAGACGTAGGCGACCGGCTCACCGCACGCGAACCGGGTGACGAGCGACCACACGCCGTCTCCCGCGCGCTGATCGCCGTGGCTGCCGTCGTCGCGGAGCGCCACCACGTTGGCCTCGCCTCCGCCCAGGCTCGGATGGGGACCGGCGATGGAGGCCGCGCCGTGCACCGGCGTCCGGCCCAGGTCGACACGGAACACGACGTCGACGCTCGCGTCCGAAGCGCTACCCGCGGGAGCCAGAGCCGGAGCCGGCGGCGGCGGCGGCGGGATCAGGTCCAGGCGCGCCTCGCGCGTCGCACTCGCCCGGCCGCGCGCGACGTCGATGAGCGCCGCGCCGTCCACGAGGTCGACCCCGTCCGTCGCCGCCAGGCGCAGGACCGCCGTGTGGTAGGGGCTCGTGAGCGAGAACTCGTTGTAGAGCAGGACCGGGAGCGCGCCCCGCTCGCGCACGAGCGCGACCATGCGGCGGAGGTTCTCCTCGTAGTCCGCGGGAGACACCCGCGTCCACTCCTCGTTCTCGGCGTACATCCGCACCGCCTGCTCCGCCGACTGCGCCCCCTCGACCGACTCGAGGCTGCCACGCAGGCGCTCGGCCATCGGCCGTGGCGTGTAGCGGGCGGCATCCAGCGCGTAGCGGGCGAGCTTGTAGAGCTCCGCGTGCTGATGGAGGCCGGCCAGGCGATCACGAAGCGTCGCCGGCGCCGACTCGCCGCGGTCGAGGTCGCGGTCGCGGTATCCGTCGATCTGGCCGTCGTTCATGGCGAACGCGATGACCACCGCGTCCGGCGACCGGTCGATGGCCCAGGTCCGCAGGAGCTCGTAGCCCTGGAACGAGGAGTAGCCGAGGACGCCGAGGTTCCACACCTCGATCGGCCGGTCGGGGAAGGCGGCGCGCAGGAGCTGGTGGAGGCGCCTTGGATAGGTCTCGTCCTGCCCGACGTTGGCGCCGAAGGTCCACGAGTCGCCGAGGCACATCACCCGGTAGGTCCCCGCGGGCTTGTCGCGCGCGAAGGCGACGTCCCGGAAGCCGTCCGAGTTGGTGACGATCTCCCAGGCCGCGCTGGCACGCAACGACGCGGGCAGGCGCGGGAAGAACTCGCGCACGGGTGCCATGCGCTCGGCTTCGTTCGCGGCGGGTCCGAAGATGTCGACGTACCGGCGCACGGCCCCGGGCTCCATCTTCCAGAAGAGGACCGGGTCGTGGACCAGGAGCCGGGTGCCGTTCACCCACGGCGGGACGGGGCCGTACTCCGAGTCGAAGGCGTAGGGAAGGGGGATCGAGTCGAGTGCCTTGCTGCGCGCGGCGTACACCGCCCGGAGCGCGACCTCGATGGTGGCGAAGAACAGGAGCGTGGTGGCGAGGCCCATCGCGAGCCGGCGCGGGACGCTGCGCCGCCGGGGAGATCTCCGCATGCCAGATGGGGAAAGGGAAGGTGGTCGTGAGGTCTCGATGATGGTAGATAAGATACCGCAAGGCTCCCGGAGCGAGGGGGACGAGACACGCGCCCGCGCGCGCCGCGCGGACCTTGGCGGCGCCCGCATCCGCGCGCGGGCGGCGCCCGCATCCGCGCGCGCGCGTCGGCATACCATCATGGACATGCAGCAGGCGCACAACCCCGGGCGGGCGCGGCTGGCCGGACAGGCCCGGCGACCGTCGCCCATCCATGTCGCGCTCGGCCTCGTCTTGCTGGCGGGGAGCGGAGCCACCGGCGAGAAGCCTCCTCCGCGAACCACGGACGGCGCCGGCCAGGCACATCCGCCGGGGACCATGGACGGCGCCAAAGCGCTCGGCGACCTCGACAGGGAGATCGCGAGCCTGGAGCGATCGGGCGGCGCCGCTACGGCACCTGATGTCGGCCGGCAAGCGGAGCTGGTCGACCTGTTGCTCGAGCGCGGACAGTTCCGCGGACGGATCGCCGACTACGAGCGTGCCGACCGCCTCGCGTCGCAGATGGTGGCCGCGGCGCCGGCCGACCCGAGAGCGCTCCTCGCCCGCGCCCGCACCGGCTCGGTCCTGCATCGCTTCGGCGAGGCGCTCGCCGACGTCGAGCGCGCGGAGGCGCTGCCGCGCGCCAACCTGCGGCGGGTGCTTCGCGTTCGTGCCGCCGTGTTCCAGGCGACCGGTCGCTTCGCCGAGGCGGCGGAGCTGCGCCGGCGGGAGCTCGAGGCGCATGCGACGCTCGAGACCCTCGGCAACGAGGCCACGCTGCTCGGCGACCTCGGTGACCTCGCGGAAGCGGAGTGTCGTTTCAGCGAGGCCCACGCCGCCGCCCGGGACGCCTCGCCGCTCGCCGTCGCGTGGCTCGATCTGCAGCACGGGCAGATGTGGCAGCGAGAGGGCGATCTCGAGCAGGCGAGGGAGCTCCTCGCCGCCGCTCACGAGCGCCTGCCCGGCTACGCCGCCGCCGCCGGCCAGCTCGGCCTGCTCGAGGCGGCGCTCGGCAACCGCGACGAGGCGCTGCGCTTGCTGAGCGGCGCCATGGACGGCTCCGACGACCCCGAGATCGTGGGGTTCCTCGCGCGGGTCCTGCGCTACGCCGGGCGGGGCTCCGATGCGAGCCGCCTGCGCGCGCGCGCGGCGGCGCGGTACGAAGCGCTCCTCGCCGACCACTTCGCCGCCTTCGCCGCCCACGCGGCGGCCTTCTGGCTCGAGACGGGAGATCCGGACCGGGCGCTCGCGCTCGCGCGCGGCAACCTCGAGGTCGTGCGCACGCCGGCGGCCTTCGCGCTCCTCGCGCGGACCGCCATCGCCGCGGGCGAGGGCGGAGCGGCCTGCAGCGCGGCCGGATCCTACCTGGCGCTCATCGCGCCCGCGCCGCCGGCAACGCGGCCCCGCCCGCTCTCGGAGCGCGGTCTTCTGGAGCGGCTCGCGGCGGGCTGCCGGTGACGGGCGACGCGCCGTCTGGCGGAGACGACCGGCACGGGCGAATCGGGTGCCGATCACCGTCCATCGCGGCGCACCCTCGGGTACAGGGCCAGCTCAGGGGCGGCCGCCGACACCCACGTCGAGGCGTCCCAGGTTGCCCGACGACGTGATGTAGAGGTCGGTGCAGTCGAGCGCGCCTTGCCCGAAGGCGACGTTGGCAGCCGCCGGCAAGCCGGTCGCCAGCACGGTGGGATTGCCGAAGCTCGCATCGAGCCGGATGAGCCGGCCGCCGCCGTTGTCGGTCACGTAGTAGCGGCCCAGGTCGTCCTTGCCGATGCCGTCGAGCCGGGCGCCGGCCACCGTGCCTGCGAGCGTGCGACCGATCTCGAGGCCCGCCGCGTCGAGCGTGAGCTTCCAGATCTGGCCCGCGGTGTAGGCGAGCGCGAGCAGGCTCCCGTCGTCGTCCAGCAACAGGCCGTTGGCGGTGTCGATCGGGCTGGTGGTGAGCTGGGTACGAACGCCGGCGTCGGTCAAGCGGAAGATGGCGTCGTTGGCGAAATCCGAGTAGATCGCGACACCCGACGGGTCGATCACGATCCCGTTGGGGAACCCCGTCCCCGCGAACAAGCGCATGGCCGCCGGCGTCGCCGCGGTCGTGTCGACGAGGACGACCTCGTCGGTCGCCGCCGAGATGCAGGCGAACAGCATGCCGTCGGCGCGCAGCGCGAGCCCGTAGACCCGGCCACTCGTGGCGACCCAGAGGGGCTCCGGGGCGGAGCCCGGCCGCCGGCGCCCGATCGAGCTTGCCTGCGAGTAGTAGACGGTGCCGTCGGGTGCGACCGCGATGCCTTCCGTGCCGCGGAGGTCGGTCGCGGCGATGACCTCGGTGCCGCAAGGCGACGGCGCCGGCAGGGGAAGTTGTTGGGATGGCCGGCCCCGAGCGTCTGCTCGACGCCGCCCACGACGAGCGACGCCAGGTAGTAATAGGGGACCGCGCCGGACAGCTCGCCGGCGAGCGTCACGCTGAGCGGACTGCCGATGTCGCAGCGGCCATCCGGATCGCCGCGCTGCTGGAACGCGGGCATGAGCGCGAGCTCTCCGCGGTAGAGATTCCAGGTATCGAAGCTCACGCCCGGCGTCGCGTGGACGACGAGCCCGCCCGCTCCGTCCTTGACCAGACGCAGCTCGGCCTCCTGGCCACGCGCGTACGACGCCGAGAGCATCAACAGAGCGGCACCGAGGAGCGTGCGCTCTCGCCTGCCGGAGGAGCCGTGTCGCTGCATGAGTCTCCTGTCGCGATGTGAGCTTCCGGCATTGTACGCGCGGCGGCTCCGGATCCGGGTGCTCAGGACGGCAGCGCGACGGTGCTTCCGAGGCTCCGCCTCGCCGGTCTACCCTGCGGGCGAACATGGTATCGTTGCCACGTGGGCACAGCCATCGGACGGGTCGAAGGCGGCGCTGTTCGCTTCGAGGCACCGGCGGACTGGCCGGAGGGGCAGCGCGTGCTGATGATCGCGATCCCGCCGGGTGAGTTGGTGTGCACGGACGCCCCTCCGGCCGATCTACTCGAGGAGGATGCTCGTGAGTTCGCACCGCGCGCGGAGGTGCTGGCGTCGGTGAACAAGAACGAGCTTGCGTGACGCTCCTGCCCGGCGAGGTGCACCTCGCGGATCTGTTCGAGGGTGGCCTGCGTCCTGTCATCATCGTCTCCAGGGAACAACTCAACCGAGGCACGCTCTATCTAGGCGTGCCCGTGACTGCCTCTCGCATCGAGGAGCGCCGCCGATACGCGAACTACGTGTTTCTGTCGGCAGGGGCCGGTGCTTGCGCCGCCATGTTGCGTCGCACGACGGGCAAGACGCCGGGGGGCACAACGCGGCCTTGCCGCCGTCGATGCGCGTAGAATCGCAGTTGACCCTTCGAAGCGCGGCTCTCCGCACCGCGCCGGCGAGTCCGCCATGACCGAAGCCCTCCGGCGCGTCGTCCTCGCGCTCCCCCTCGTCTCGTGCGCCACGCCCCTCATGGCGGGCACGGTGCAGCTCTCCGTGTGCGGGTACATGGGCGGACTGTTCGACGACCAGGCGCACTCGATCGCGGTGGACGCCGCCGGCGCCGTCTACCTGAGCGGCCACACGAGCTCGGACCAGGCCACGTACCCGGTCACGGTCGGCCCCGACCTCACCTACGGCGGCGGCACGCACGATGTCCTCGTCGCGAAGGTCCGCGCCGACGGCACGGGGCTCGTCTACGCGGGCTACATCGGTGGCAGCGGCGACGAGCACGGCTACGCGATCGCGGTCGATCCGGCGGGAAGTGCGTTCGTCACCGGGCGCACGAACACGACGCCGGCGACGTTCCCGGTCGCGGTGGGCCCGGACCTCACGTACAACGGCGGCAGCGACGACGACTACGTGGCCAAGGTGAAGGCCGACGGGACCGGGCTCGACTTCGCCGGCTACCTCGGCGGATCCGGCAACGACGGGGGCTCGGCCATCGCCGTGGACGCGGGTGGAAGCGCCTACCTGGTCGGCGCCACGGATTCGAGCGAGGCGACGTTCCCGGTCGCGGTCGGGCCCGACCTCACGTTCAACGGCGGGGCCACCGACGCGATCGTGTCCCGGGTGCGGGCCGACGGCGCGGGCCTCGTCTGGGTCGGCTACGTGGGCGGGAGCGGCGACGACCAGGCCGCGGGCGTCGCGGTCGACGCCGCAGGCAACGCGTATCTCGCCGGGTCGACCGATTCGAGCGAGACGAGCTTCCCCGTCCGGGGCGGGCCGGACCTGACCTATGACGGTGGCCCGGCGGATGCGTTCGTGGCGGAGGTCCGTGCCGACGGGACCGGGCTCGTCTACGCCGGCTACGTCGGGGGCAGCGGCCGCGACGGCGTCTCGGGTCTCGCCGTGGACCCCTCGGGTGCCGCGACCATTGCCGGCACGACGACGTCGACCGAGGCCACGTTCCCGGTCCGGGTCGGTCCCGCCCTCACGTACAAAGGAGGAGCGGAGGACAGCTACGTCGCGCGCGTCCGTCCGGGCGGCGCCGGGCTGGACTACTGCGGCTTCATCGGCGGGAGCGACGACGACGTCGGACGCGGCGTCGCCATCGACGCCGGCGGGAACGCGTACGTCGCGGGCCACACCAGGTCCTCGCAAGCGACGTTCCCGGTCCTGGTTGGCCCCGACCTCACCTACAACGGCGGGTCGTTCGACGCGTTCGTCGCCAAGGTGAAGGCCGACGGAACCGGGCTCGTGTACGCGGGTTACATCGGTGGCAGCGGCGACTTCGACATCGCGCAGGCGATCGCGGTCGATGGCGCGGCGAACGCGATCGTGGCCGGATCGACCACCTCGAGCGAGGCCACGTTCCCGGTGATCGTCGGCCCGGACCTCACGTTCAACAGCGGCGCCTCCGGCGGAGGCGACGTGTTCATCGCGAAGGTCGTGGCCAGCTGCGATCTCTCGTCGCTGCCGGTCCGCGGCCTGCGCGCGGTGCGGGTCGGTGCCACCCGCGACGACATCGCGCTCACCTGGGACGCCGATGCGGCCACCAGCCGTTACAATCTCTGGCACGTCGCGAACAAGCAGGAGATCGAGCTCGCACGCCAGGCGAGCGCGCCGCCGGCGATCCCGGTGCCGGGTTGCGCCGTGCCCAATCCCGCATCGGGGTCGTGCACGGACACGGGCGGCGTCTCGCGCGGCGCGCCGTCACACGTCTTCTACCAGGTCCGCGACTTCTGCGACGCCACCACCGAGGGACCCTGAGCGAAACGCTCGGCCGGGAGCTACTGAGGAGCGGCGCATCCGTCCCCGCCGCCCCGATGCAGTGAGCGGAGAACGAGCGCACGCGTTCCCGGAGCACGCTGGCGCAACCCGCTCCCGCGGATCGCGTGACGATCGCTTCCGGACACCGTCCGGTGGCCCGGGCGCGGTCGGGCTCCGGGTCTCCCGATCGAGCGCTCCGCCGTCGTCTGGCGCGGGCCGTCGGGACGGACTACGATCCTGAGGATGCACGAGGCGGTCGCCCGCGCGCTGCTCCTCACCGACGTGGTCGATTCGACGCGGCTCACCGAGGCGCTCGGCGACGTGCGGATGTCGGAGGTGTGGGCCACCCACGACCGCGTGGCTCGCGACCTCATGGTCGTGCACGGCGGCCGCGAGATCGACCGTGCCGACGGATTCCTCATCCTGTTCGAGCGCGCCGCGGACGCCGGCGCCTATGCCCTGGCGTACCATCGCGCGCTCGCCGACCTCTCCGCCCGGCACGGGCTTGCGTTCAAGGCTCGAGCTGGGCTCCACGTCGGCGAGGTGGTGCTGCGCGAGAACCCACCCGAGGATGTCCGGCGCGGCGCCAAGCCGCTCGAGGTCGAGGGGGTCGCCAAGTCGCTGGCGGCGCGCGTCATGACCCTCGCGCATGGCGGCCAGACGCTGCTCACGCCGGCGGCGTGCGTCGGGCTCGAGCGACAGCTGCCGGCGGGCGCCGAGCTCGAGAGCCATGGCCACTACCGGATGAAGGGTCTCATCGATCCGCTCGAGCTCTACGAGCTCGGCGTCGCCGGCGAGGCGCCGTTCGTGCCGCCGGCGGACGGGGCCAAGGTGCACCGCGTGGTGCGCGCGGGGGAGCTGTGGCAGCCGGTCAAGGAGGTCCCCCACGCGCTGCCCGCGGAGCGGGACGCGTTCGTCGGCCGCCAGGCCGAGCTGCTCGAGCTCTCGCGGCGGGTCGACGGGGGAGCGCGGCTCGTGACCGTGCTCGGCCCCGGGGGCACCGGCAAGACCCGTCTCGTGCGCCGCTACGGCTGGACCTGGCTCGGGGACTGGCCGGGCGGTGTGTGGTTCGCGGACCTCGCCGAGGCGCGCTCGGTCGACGGCATCGCCTCGGCGGTCGGCGGCGCGCTCGAGGTGCCGCTCGGCAAGGGCGATCCCATCGTCCAGCTCGGTCACGCGATCGCCGGCCGCGGGCGTTGCCTGGTCGTGCTCGACAACTTCGAGCAGGCGGTGAAGCACGCCGAGGCGACCGTGGGCCGCTGGCTCGAACGGGCGGTGGACGCGGCGTTCGTGGTCACCAGCCGCGAGGTGCTGCACGTCAAGGGCGAGGTCGTGATGCCCCTCGAGCCGCTCGACCCGGATCACGCCGGGCTCGAGCTGTTCGAGGTCCGCGCCCGCGCCCAGAAGCCGGGCTTCTCGCTCGACCCGGCCGGCCTGCGCGAGGTGCGCGAGGTGGTGCGCCTGCTCGACGGCATGCCGCTCGCGATCGAGCTCGCGGCGGCGCGGGCGCGGGTGCTGTCGCCGGCGCAGATCCTGGAGCGGATGGAGGACCGCTTCAGGCTGCTGACCGGGGCCAGGGGAGCGGCGGGGCGGCAGGCGACGCTTCGCGCCGCCATCGACTGGTCGTGGGGACTGCTCGAGCCGAGCGAGCAGGAAGCGCTCGCGCAGGTCTCGGTGTTCGCCGGCGGTTTCACCATGGCGGCAGCGGAGGCGGTGCTCGCGTTCGCTGGCCCGGGGGCACCGTGGGCGATGGACGTGGTGCAATCGCTGGTGGACAAGAGCCTGCTGCGCAGCTGGACGCCGGGCTCCTCGGCGCGGCGGATGGCGATCGAGGAGCCGTACTTCGGGATGTACATGAGCATCCAGGAGTACGCGCGGGAGAAGCTGCGCACCGAGGGAGCGATCGAGGGCGCGTCCGGCGCCGGAGCGGAGCGCGCCGCCGAGTCGCGTCATGGCGCCTACTTCGCTCGCTTCGGCAGCGAGCAGGCGCTGGAGTCGCTCGACCAGCATGGGGGGGTCGCGCGACGCCGGGCGCTCGGGCTCGAGCTCGAAAACCTGCTGTCCGCCGCGGGCCGTGCTCATTCAAGGGGCGACGGCGGGACGGCCGCGGCCGCGTTCCTCGCGGCGTGGGCGGTGCTCGACCTCCAGGGGCCGTTCACGGCCGCGATCGAGCTCGGGCGTGCGGTCCTCGCGCTGCACCGACTGGACCCGGCGGAGCGGAGCCGGGTGGAGACCTCCGTGAGCATCGCCCTGCGCATGGCGGGCCGGATGGTGGAGGCGCGCCGGAGCTTCGACGAGGCGCTCGCCTCGGTGCGCGCCGCCCGGGACCGGCGGCGCGAGGGCATCGTCCTCGGCCACCTCGGTGTCCTGCACATGGAGCAGGGCCGGATAGACGAGGCGCGCACGCATCTCGAGAGCGCGGTGGCGATCCATCGCGAGGTCGGCAACCGCCGCTTCGAGGGCATCGTGCTCGGCAACCTGGGAGTCCTGCACATGGACCTCGGCTTGACCGAGGCAGAGCAGTACCTCGAGCAAGCGCTCGTCGTCCATCGCGAGATCGGCAACCGCCGCTACCAGGGGATCGTCCTCGGCAGCCTCGGCAACCTGCACAAGAGGCAGGGCCGGTTCGACGAGTCGCGCCAGAGCTACGAGGCGGCGCTTGAAGTCCATCGCGAGGTCGGCAACCGCCGCTTCGAGGGCATCGCGCTCGGCAACCTCGGCGACCTGCACATGCAGCAGGAGCGGCAGGACGAGGCTCGCGCCTACTTCGCTTCCGCGCTCGCCATCCACCGCGAGGTGGGCAACCGCCGCAGCGAGGGCATCAGCCTCGGCAACCTGGGCCTCCTGCACATGGCTGAGGCCCGCCTGGAGGAGGCGCGCGCGCACTTCGAGGCGGCGCTCACCATTGCCCGCGAGTTCGGCGACCGGCACTTCGAGGGCGCCTTCCTGGGCTACCTCGGAGCGCTCGAGCTGCGCCTGGGCAACCGCGAGCAATCACGCGACGCGTTCGCTCGCGGCGAGCCGATGCTCCGCGAGGTGGGCGACCGGATCGAGCTCGGCAAGCTCCTGTGCAGCCGCGGCGAGCTCGAGCTGGCGCTCGGCGACCTCGGCGCCGCCTCTGCCGCTCTCGCCGAGGCCGAGGCGCTCGCCGCCGCGACCCAGGCGTTGTCGGATTGCGAGCTCTCCCGCGAGATCGCCAGGCTGCGCCAGGCGCTCGGCCAGGTGTGACCCGGCTCGGGCCGGAGTGCTTTGGCTTCACACAAGCGTCGGCAGAGATCCGCGCGGGAGCCATGGGGTGACGTGGCGCGTCAGCAGTGGACGTCCGGCGTCATTCCAGGCGCGAGGGATCGACCCGATCCGGGGAGCACACCGGCGTCCTCGTCATGGCATCGACGTTGCTGTATCGGCCCGGCGGAGGTGCCCATGCGCACACGCTGGCTCGCCGCCGTTGCCCCGCTCGCTCTCCTCGGTCCTGCCGCCCTGTGGGGCGGACGAGGATCGCTGCTGCTGTGGCAGCTCCCGTCGCGCGGCGTCGCCGAGGTGGCCCGGCTCGCGGCGGACCCGGACCGCCGCGTCGCGGTGGCGGCCTTGACCGAGCTCCGCAAGCGCGGTCCGGCCGGCCTCGAAGCCCTGATGGCACTCGCAAAGGCTCCCGGCGCGGCAGCGTCGTTGCGCGAGGCGGTGGACCAGGTCGCGCGCCAGAAGGATGCCCTCGCCTCGGGCCTCTACTGGTACACCGATCTCGATGCCGCGCGCCGCGCGGCGCTCGACCAGGGCAAGCCCATCCTCTCGCTGCGCATGCTCGGCAAGCTCGACGAGGAGCTGAGCTGTGCCAACAGCCGCTTCTTCCGCACCGTGCTCTACGCCGACCACGCGGTCGCGAGCCGGCTCGCGAAGGGCTTCGTGCTTCACTGGCAATCGGTGCGGGAGGTGCCGAAGATCACCGTCGACTTCGGTGGCGGTCGGCGCCTGGAGACCACGCTCACCGGCAACAGCGTCCACTACGTGCTCGCGCCCGACGGACGGCCGGTGGATGTCTTGCCCGGGCTCTACGGCGCGCGGGCGTTTCTCGCCGTCCTGGCCGAGGCCGAGGGCGCTGTCCAGGAGTACGTGTGCCTGCCGCCCGGGGAGCGCGAGGCGGCGCTCGCGCGCTACCACCTCGCTCGCGCCGCAGCGCTGGAGGGCGAGCTCGGCCAGGACCTGGAGACGGTGAGAGGACCGTTGCCCCGGGTGGAGCCGCCGAAGCTCAATCCCTCGGGAGGTCAGTTCACGAGCTTCCCCGAGGGGAGCAAGTCGAGGTTGGAGCTGCCGCTCGTCCGCGGGCTCAGGCCCGGGACCGAGGGCCTGCGGACCACGCTCGACGACGCCACGTGGACGGCGATCGCGCGCCTCCACGCCGCCGACTTCCTGCTCGACGAGGGCAGCCAGGCGCTCCTCAGAGCGAAGTCGGGGGCTGCTTCCGACCTGGCGCCGGTGCTGCTCGCCCTCGAGCGGTCGGTGGGCGAGGACACCGTGCGCAACCGGCACGTCTACGAGCGGGCGGTGCACGAGTGGTTCGCCGCCGGCGAGGCTCCGGAGGACGTCGAGTCGCTCAACCTCCGGGTGTACCGGGAGCTCTTCCTCAACCCGCTCGAGGACGCGTGGCTCGGTCTCGTGCCGCCCGACGCGTACCGCGGGATCGACGGCGGCGGCCTGCACGATGGCGGACAGGTGCCGGACGCTCGCGGCCGCGCCCACTCCGGCCAGGGCCGGTCGTGAAGCGCCTCGCCGGAGCCTTCCTGGTCGTCGCGTTGCTCGCGGCGGTCGCGTACGTGGTGCTCCCGGACGTGACCGCGGCAAGGGAGCGCGGCCGCCAGACGCGGACCATGGCGAGCCTGCGCATGATCGGCACCGCCATCGAGTCGTACCAGGTCGACCGTGGCTGCGTTCCCCGCGCGAGCTCGATCGACGAGCTCGCGCTCGTGGTGGCTCCGACCTTCGTCCGCGCCTTGCCGCAGGTCGACGCTTGGGGAAATCCGTTTCGCTACGAGTCCTGGGCCGTGGAGGGCGGTTACGTCGTGCCCGGACCGGCCTCGGTCTACGTCATCCGCAGCGCCGGCAGCGACGGCGTCTACGACCACGAGGACCCCTACGAGTACCGGCCGGGCCTGTGCGCGAAGTTCTCGTGCGACCTCGTCTTCGGGGGCCTGCGCTGAGGTGACCGCGATGTGGCTCTCGCCACGTGGCGCGCCTGGCTCGGCGCGGGCTCAGCCGCCGGCTCCGCCCATCACGACGCGGACGTGGTGGACGGCGCCGTCGTCGCCAAGCGGAGCGAGGACATGGTGCTCCAGCCGTCGGCGGTCGGCCGGGGTGCGCGCGCCGGCCCGAAGCTCCTGGACGACGACGGCGCAGAGATACTCGAAGGGCGCGAAGACCCGGTGGAAGTCCTCGAGTGCCAGGCCGGCGGCGGCGTCGCGAAATGCGCGGATGAAGAGGTTGGTGTCGAGGATGTAGCGGCGCTCGGCAGCGCTCAACGCTCGGGGTCCGGGGAGGCGATCACCGTGCCCCGCATCGCCCGGGTACCCGCGATGAGCTCGTTGCGGAAGACGACCATATCGAGCGCGGTCTCGATCGTCTCGGTCGCCGTGGCGGCGCCCAGGATGCGCTGGGCGGCAGTCAGCTTCGCCGGCGTCAGGCGATAGGTCTTGGATACCTTCCCGCTGCTACGCGTGCGGGGGCGTTTCGCGGCGGTGACGGGCATGGGAGCCACCTCCTGTAATGACGATTCTATCACCTGTACATACGCGGCCACGCAGGCTCGCCTGGTTCGGCCGAGCCGGGCTCAGCCGATCGCTCCGCCCATCACGACGCGGACGCGGTGGACCAGGCCATCGTCGCTGAGCGGAATCCCGCTCGCCGGCCCCCCGTCGACTCCCGCAAGCAGCTTCCCGTCGAGCTCGATCGACGCCACGCCGCGGCACACCGAGGCGGGGTTCTCGACCGCGATCTCGTAGAGCGCGGAGTGGTAGCGAAAGCGGAGCTCGAAGCCGCGCCACCCGCGCGGGATGCAGGGCTCGACCCGGAGCACGCACCCGCGCAGGCGGAAGCCGAGGATCCACTCGATCCCGGCCCGGTACATCCAGCTGGCAGACCCCGTGTACCAGGTCCAGCCGCCGCGCCCGACGTGCGGCGGCTGCGAGTAGACGTCGGCGGCCATGACATAGGGCTCGACCTTGTAGCGGTGGACCCCTGCGCGCGTGCTCGCGTGGTTGATGGGATTGAGGAGCGAGAAGAGCTCGACCGCCTTGTCCCCCTCGCCGAGGAGCGCCTCGGCGATGACCATCCATGCCGCCGCGTGCGTGTACTGGCCTCCGTTCTCGCGTACGCCCGGCAGGTAGCCCTTGACGTACCCGGGCTCGAGCGGCCCCTTGTCGAAGGCCGGCGTGAAGAGGAGGACGAGGGCGTCCTTGCGGCGCACGAGGTGCTCCTCGGCCGCGGCCATGGCGCGCGCCGCGCGCGCGGGTGCCGCCGCCCCCGAGAGGACCGCCCACGACTGCGCGATGGAGTCGATCCGGCACTCGCTGTTCGACGCGGCGCCGAGCGGCGTCCCGTCGTCGAAGTAGGCTCGGCGGTACCAGTCCCCGTCCCAGCCGTGGCTCTCGACGGCCTCCTTCAGGGCCGCGGCGTGGTTGCGCCAGGCCGCGGCTCGCTCGAGATCGCCACGGCGCCCGGCGACGGGAGCGAGCTCCTCGATCACGGTGATGAGGAACCAGGCAAGCCAGATGCTCTCGCCCCTGCCCTCGGGTCCCACCCGGTTCATCCCGTCGTTCCAGTCTCCGGCCCCGATGAGCGGAAGGCCATGGACCCCGCGATCGAGGCTGCGCTCGAGGGCGAGCGCGAGATGCTCGTAGAGGGTCGCCTTGCGGCTCGAGACCCGGGGCTCGCCGTAGAGGTCGGTCTGGGCGGGCTCGAGCTCTGGACCCTCGAGGAACGGGACGACCTCGTCGAGGATCCCCTCGTCGCCGGTCGTGCGCAGGTAATGGGCCACCGCATGCGGAAGCCAGACGCGGTTGTCCGAGATCCGGGTCCGCACGCCGCGTCCCGACGGCGGGTGCCACCAGTGCTGGACATCGCCCTCCACGAACTGCCGCGAGGCGGCCCGAAGCAGGTGGGCGCGCGCGACGTCGGGGCTCGCGACCGCGAGCGCCATCACGTCCTGCACCTGGTCTCGGAAGCCGTAGGCGCCGCTCGACTGGTAGAAGCCCGAGCGGGCCCAGACGCGGCACGCGAGCGACTGGTAGAGGAGCCAGCGGTTGAGGAGGAGATCCATCGCGCGATCCGGCGTGTGGATCTCGAGCGCGCCCAGGACGTCGTCCCAGCGGGTCACGACCTCGGCGAGGGCGGCATCGAGGTCCGCGCCGCGCATGCGCTCGACCAGGGCCCGGGCCGCCTCCTGCGACGCCTCCTGGCCCAGGATGACATCCACTTCCACCCTGCCACCGGGTGGGATCTCGACGAGCACCTGGAGCGCGCCGCAGGGGTCGAGGCCCGCTCCGACTCGCCCGGAGAGCGGCTCGGGGCGAGCGAGCGCCGCGGGACGCTCGAGGGTGCCGTTGCGCCCGATGAACTCCGCCCGGTCCGCCGTGTGGCTCGTGGGCCCCAGGCGTCCGGACGGCCCCGGCACGCGCGCCCAGAGATCGGTGAAGGCCACGCGCTGGGCGAAGTCGTCGTTCCACGAGTTGCGGGCGAGGAGCGCCCGGGTCACGGGGTCGAGCTCGGTGACCACGAAGGGTGACGACGCCGCGCGATCGACGCCGAGCGTCCATTCGACGTAGCTCGTGACCGAGAGGCGCCGAGGCCGCCCGGATCGGTTCTCGATCCCGAGCCGCGAGACCTTGACCGGGTCCCGGGCCGGGACGAACTGCACGAGGTCGAGCGCGATGCCATGCGCCTCGCGCTCGAACCGGCTCCACCCCTGTCCGTGCGTCGCGACATAGGCACCCGAAGCCTCGCGGATCGGCAGGGCAGTCGGTCCCCACAGCTCGCCCGTGTCCTCGTCGCGGACGTAGAGGACCTCGCCCGGCGGGTCGCTCACCGGATCGTTCGACCATGGCGTCAGGCGGTTCTCCCGACTGTTCTCCGACCAGGTGAAGCCGGATCCCGACTCCGAGACCTGGAACCCGAAGGACGGATTGGCGACCACGTTGATCCAGGGGGCAGGTGTCGAGCGGCCCTCGCCGAGGACGATCACGTACTCGCGCCCGTCCCGTGCAAAGCCACCGATGCCGTTCCAGCACTCGAGCTCCGCCTGGCGCGACCACGGAGCTACGGGGTGGGGCTCGGTGGTTGGAGCATTCCGGAACGGCGAGACGTCGGGGCTCTCGACCCGTGGCGCGCGGATCACCTGGTCGGCAAGGGAGCCCGTGCGGGCCACGATGATGGCGCGCGCAGCCTTGCGCAGGACGTCGAGGTCCTCGGGCGGCAGCAGGTCGTCGCGCAGGAGGAAGATGCTCCCCCGCGTCTCGCCCTCGCGGGCGGCAGGGTGCGCGGAGCGCACGAGCGTCTGCAGCATCGTCTGCAGGTCCTGGCTATAGGAGGACGGCCTCTCGTTGAGGAGCACGAGGTCCACCGCGAGGCGCTTCATCCGCCAGTACTCGTGGGCCTGCAGGAGCTGACGGACGGTGGCCTGGTCGTCGAGGTCGTCGATGCGGACGAGGGCGATCGGCAAGTCGCCCGAGATGCCGTGGGCCCACAGCGCGGAGCGGCCGCGCACGCTGCGCTTGAGGATCTCGGGGGCGGCACGCAGGCTCGGGTCGGAATAGAGGATGCGGCTCGCGAGACGCTGGAAGAGCTGGGCCTCGTCGGGGCTCACCCCGAGGTGAAGGAGCTGGACCGCGGCCTGGGTCCAGGCGAGCGTCGCCGTGCGCTCGAAGGTCCCCGCGTCGCGGTACTTGTCGGCGAGGTTGACGGCCTCGTCGCGCGAGGTCGCGATGAGGGTGGAGAACGAGACCCGTGCCGTCGCCCCGGGGGCGATGCGCACGCGCCGGCGCAGGCTCACGATCGGGTCGAGCGTGGACCCGGCCGTGCCCGAGAGGGGCCGGCCCTCCCCGATCGCCGCGGCGTTCCGGATCCCGCGGCCGCGGCCGAGGAAGCGGCTGCGGTCGGTCTCGAACTGCCCGGCTCCGACCGTGCGCCCTTCGACCGCGACGACGTGCGCGAGGTAGATCCTCGGCTCGGCGGGGGATCGCGGCCGGCGGCTCGCGATGAGCGTCTCGGAGGCGGGCAGGTACTCGGTCTCGACGAACAGCTTCGCGAAGGCCGGGTGAGCGGCGTCGCCGCCGGCCGGCGCAAGCACGGCCTCGGCGTACGAGGTCACCTCGATCTCGCGCACGCGCGATCCGTGGTTGACCACGGTCAGGCGCCGCACCTCGGCGTCGTCCTCGGGCGACACCACGATCTCGAGCGTGGTCTCGAGCGAGCCGTCGCGCCTGCGGATCTCGGCCTTGTCCTCGGTGAAGACGACCTCGTAGCTCTGCGGCTCGACGCCGGTCGGCTGGTAGCCCGCCGACCAGACCTCGCCCGATTCGACGTCGCGCAGGAAGAGCCAGGTCCCCCAGTCGTCGCGCGTCGGGTCTTCCCGGAAGCGCGTCACGTCGAGATCCCGCCACGAGCTCCGTCCCGAGCCGGCGGTCGTCAGCATCACCGTGTAACGGCCGTTCGAGAGCAGGTGCGTCTTCGGCACGGGTCCATGGGGCGTCTCGAACACGCGCACGACGGGCGGCACGTAGTTGCGGCGATGGAGGTTGTTCTGGACCTCCTCGACGCGGGGCCGGGCGACGGCGACCCCGCGCGGAGTGCGCTCCTGGAGGAGGAGCTCGGCCGCCTGCACGTCCCGCTCGGCATGGAAGCGGTCGCGCCAGCGCCCGTCCAGGAGGACGTTCGCGATGGCCACGATCGACATGCCCTGGTGGTGGGCCATGTAGGCCTTGACGAGGGTCAGGTCCCGGCCCTCGGGGAGCCGCTCGGCGGTGTAGTCGATCGCGTCGTACGGACCGTAGGTCCCGCAGGCACCGAGCGCCTCGAGGCGCTCGAGGTTTCGCGCCGCCTCGGCCGGATCGACCATCGCCGCGAGCAGGGTCGCATAGGGTGCGATGACCACCTCCTCGCCGAGGCCACGCTTGAGGCCGAGGCCAGGCACGCCGAAGGCCGCGTACTGGTACGTGAGCTCGAGGTCGCGGCCCGAGTACGCGGACTCGGAGACGCCCCACGGGACACCTCGCTCCGATCCGTAGGCGATCTGGCGGCGCACGACCAGGCGCGCGGTCTGCTCGAGGAGGCTGCCGCGCGGCGCGTGCAGGACCAGGAGCGGCATCAGGTACTCGAACATGGAGCCGGACCACGAGATGAGCGCCGAGCCCCGGTCGACCGGGGTGAGCGAGCGGCCGAGGCGGAACCAGTGGGACGCCTCGACGTCGCCCTTCGCGATCGCGACGAAGCTCGTGAGGCGCGCCTCCGAGGCGAGCAGATCGTAGGTTCCGGGGTCGAGGCGGCCGGCCGCGACCCGGTAGCCGATCGAGAACAGCTTGCGCGCCGGGTCGAGGAGGAAGCCGAACTCCATCGCCCGGGCGCTCTCGTACGCCGTGAGCCGCGCGGCGGCGAGCGCCGACATGAGGCGCGCGCACGCGTCGGACGAGCGCTGAAGGCACCCGGCGACCGCATCGATGCGGGCGATCTCGCGGGTCGCGTCCCGGCCGCTCGAGGCGAGGAGCGCGCGGCGCTCGCGGAGCTCCTCGAGCGCCGCGCTCGCCGTGGCGACGACGTCCGCAGGCGAGGGCACCGTGGTGCCGAGCCTCGCGAGCCCGGGCGCTCCGGAGAGCCCCGGGAGCGAGAGATCGAGCCGCGCCCAGGGAGCCAGCTCATCGAGCTCGCGCGTCCACGTCGCGACCGTTCGCCGCAGCGCATCGGCCCAGTGGAGGAGCTCCGCGGGTGCCCGCTCCTCCGGGCTCGCCAGCGAGAGAGTCATCGCGATGTCGGCGAGGGTGTCGGCGCGCGCCCGGAGCTCCCCGAGGGCGGTGGCCCAGCCGTCCGGCGTCCGGGGAGCGGTCTCGAGCGCGGTCGCCAGCGCGGTCATGGCGTTCTCGAGGTCGTTCGGTCCGACCGTCTCCGCGCGGTGCTCGCGCGAGAGCGATCGGGCGGCTTCGCGGACGAGGAGGAGCGCGTCCTCGATCCCGGCAAGGGCCTCGCTCCCGACGATCGGGCGCTCCTTTCCAGCACATTGGGATCCTAAGCTTAGAATTCCACGTGGACAAGTTGTCG
>JADMIO011409289.1_pt1 | contig 57381 bp, 57 predicted proteins | sample 8958161 | NCBI WGS metagenome assembly JADMIO01 (sample SAMN16585339, study PRJNA669376) | soil metagenome | isolation source: Crop rotation soil | place: USA: Cullars Rotation, Alabama | collected 2011 | reverse complement strand
CCGCGACTTCAAGTCACGTGAATTCCAAGCTTCGGATCCCACTGTGCTGGAAAGAAAACCCTCCAGCACGACGTCGGCCTGCGCGCACACTTCCCGGCCGAGGCCGGGGTCGCGTTCGAGATCCCACACGACCTCTTCCTTCCCGGCGTTCAGCGCCTCGTGCCATCCGGGCGCAACCTGCAGCATCGGGTCGCCGCCGGGCGCCTGCACGCGTATGACGCGCGCGCCCCTTTCCAGCAGCTCGCGGCTCGCGTACGGGCCGGGCAGATAGCGCGTGAAGTCGGCAACGACGAGACCGGCAAGGGGCTCCACTATGCTGAGTACATTGACTGACCGGTCAACAGGTCAGGAGGACAAGCGCCGCCTCATCCTCGACGCAGCCGTGCGCGTGTTTGCGCGCAAGGGCTACCACACGTCGCGCGTCGGTGACATCGCGGAGGAGGCCGGCGTCGCGCACGGACTGCTGTACCACTACTTCCGCTCGAAGGAAGAGCTCCTCGAGACGATCTTCAGGGAGACGTGGCGCGACGTGCTCGATGCGGTGCGCGCCGTCGAGGACAGCGACGAGACCGCGCGCGAACGGCTTGCGGGTGTCGCGAAGATCCTGCTGCGCGCATGGCGCCGCGATCCCGATCTCGTGCGCGTGCTCGTGCGTGAGGTAACCCGTGGGTCGCGCCTGCAGCAGCGCATCGTCGAGATCGACCAGGCGTTCGACGGGCTCGAGCGCATCATCGCGCGCGGCCAAGAGGACGGTGAGTTTCGCAGCGACGTCGACCCGCGCATGGTCAGCTACGTCTTCTACGGCGCGCTCGAGGAGATCCTCACAGGCTGGGTCCTCGGCCAGCTCGAGGACGGTGACGAGCAGATCGCCGCCGCCGAGCAGACGGTGATCGAGGTCGTCTGCGGCGGCCTGGCGCCCGACCGCGAGGCGGCCGCGCTCTAACTTCGTGGCGCAGCTGACGGCTCAGGCGGCGGCGCGTCAGGCGCCTGTCCGCACCTCGCTCTTTTGGACGCTCGGTCTCGGCGCGTTCGGCCTCGCGTTCTCGATCACGACGACCGCGGCGTACCTGCCGCCGCTTCTCGACAAGTTCACGGACTCCGGCACGCTGATCGGGCTCGTGCTCGGCGCCGAGGGCGTGTTCGCGCTTGCGCTGTCCCCGGTGATCGGGCCGTGGAGCGACACGTTCCACACGCCGCTCGGGCGCCGCCGCCCGTTCATGCTCGCCGCGCTCGGCCCGCTCGGCTTCTGCCTGCTGCTGATGGCGTTCATGCCGAACCTCTGGACGACGACGCTGATCGTCCTCGCGTTCTTCTTCGCGTACTACGTGTACGAGCCGCCGTACCGCGGGTTGTATCCCGACCTGCTGCCGCCGTCGACGTACGGACGCGCGCAGGGGATTCAGCATGTGCTGCGTGGGATCGCGCTCGGCACCGCGCTCGTCGGCGGCGGCTTGCTGCTGAAGGCGTGGCACGCCGCGCCGTTCGTTTTGGCTGCGTTCATCACCACCGCGGCGTGCGGCGCGTGCATTCTCTTCGTGTCCGAGGACGGCGGCCACGGTCGCGTGTTCGAAGGCGTCGCCGCGTACTTCAAGCGCAGCTGGTGCATCCTCGTCGAGGAGGCGGAGGTGCGGCGCTTCCTGATCGCGAACGCGGCGTGGGAGGGGACGTTTGCCGCGGCGCGCACGTTCGTCGTCCTCTACATCATCGAGGGGCTGCACGAGTCGAAGGCGATCTCCTCCGCGGTGCTCGGTGCTGTCGCGACGGGGTATGTGATCGCTGCGATCTTCGCGGGCCGGCTCGGCGACCGCTTCGGTCTGGCGCGCGTGATCTTCTACGCGTCGTTCGTCTACGGCGGGGGTTACCTGGTCGCTGCGCTCGCGACGACGTGGCACAACTGGTACTTCGCGCTGATCGTTCCCGTGTCGATCGCCGGCGGCACTGTCATGACGCTCGCGTGGGGGCTCCTGTTCAAGCTGATGCCGCCGGAGCACCGCGGTGCGATCTCCGGGCTCGCGACGACGACAAAGGGGTTGGGGCTGCTGCTGGGCGCCCCGGTTGCCGGTGCGGCGATCGACCTCGCGCGCCCGTACCTGCAGACGACCTCCGGCTACCAGGTGCTGTGGGTCGTGTGCGGCATCCCCATCCTCGCCGCGATCCCCCTCGTCGCGCGAATGATGCGCGTCGAGCCGAGCGGCAGCTTCGAGCCGACGGTCGGCTGATGGCTTTGTGGGATCGTCTGCGCGACCTCGATGTCGCGGTCGAGGATGTCCGGACCGAGCGGCGGTCAGTCGACGTGTCGTCCGACTTCACGCGTGTGACGACGCTCGTCGTCATGTCGGGCGGCGGCGTCGAAGGCCGCGGCGAGGACGTCACGTACACGGCCGAGGATCACGACTGGTTTCCATCGTTCGAGCCTGTCGGTCAGTCGACGCTCGGACGGGTGTCGGAGTCGTTGGATGGGCTCGCGTTGTTCGCCGGCGATCCGAAGATGGCGGCCTCGCGCGACTACCGGCGCTGGGCGTTCGAGAGCGCTGCGCTCGATCTCGCGCTGCGGCAGGCAGGCGTGTCGCTCGCGCATGCGGTTGAGCGGGAGTACCGGCCTCTCCGCTTCGTCGTCTCGACGCGCGGCGACGCGTTCGCGTGGCTCGCGGCGGCCCCGGACCTGGAGCTGAAGCTCGACGCCGAGCCGGAGTGGGATCGCGCGTTTATGGAGCGGCTCGCGGAGACCAGCCGCGTGCGCGTCCTCGACCTCAAGGCGTACTACCGCGGCACGGTGGTCGACGTCGAGCCCGATCCGGACTTGTATCGCCGGATCGTCGAGCTCTTCCCCGATGTCGTGATCGAGGACGCGTGGCTGGAGGGCGACTGCGGAGAGGCACTGCGCGGCCAGGAGAAGCGGCTGAGCTTCGACGCGCCGATCCATTCGGCCGACGACGTGCGCGGGCTCGCCGTCACGCCGGGGTGGATGAACATCAAGCCGTCGCGGTTCGGCACCGTTGCGCGGCTGCTCGAGTGCATCGAGTACTGCGATGCGAACGGGATCCGGCTGTACGGCGGCGGCCAGTTCGAGCTCGCCGTCGGCCGGCGCCAGATCCAGGCTCTCGCGTCGCTCTTCTATCCCGACGGGCCGAACGACGTCGCGCCGGGCGACTACAACACCGGCTCCCCGCGTTCGGGCCTTCCGCAGAGCCCACTCGCCCCACCAACGGGCGCCGGGTTCTAGGGACATGTCTTAGGGACAGTCCCTAAGACATGTCTGTCTTCGCGAATGGCGCCGCGCCGAGTGTGTGGCTACGTTCGACGTGTGCCGCGCATCGCGCGTAACAGGCTTCCCGACGGGTTCTTCCATGTGACGGCTCGCGGCGTCGCGCGCAACACCATCTTCCGCGACGAGCTCGACTACGCAGACTTCAAGCGGCACTTGCTGCGCGTGTCCGAGGCGTATGGCTGGAAGCTGCACGCGTACTGCCTCCTGCCGAATCACTACCACCTGATCGTCGAGGCGACGCAGCGTCACTTGTCGTTAGGCATGCAAAGACTGAACGGTCGCTATGCGCAGCGCTTCAACCAGCGCTATGACCGCGTCGGGCACGTGTTCCAGAACCGTTACGGCTCGTACGTGATCGAGACGGAGGAGCACTTCGAGCGGGCGCTGGCATATGTCGCCGCCAATCCGGTCGAAGCCGGGTTATGCAAGCGTGTCGAGGACTGGCCCTGGGGGACAGGGCTTAGGGACTGTCCCTAAGACATGTCTCTTACGCGCGCGCGTGAACGGGGGAGAGGGCGGGGGCCCACGAGCACATCGGTGAGACCTCGCCGTCGCGGCCGTTGAGCCGGCGGTAGCCGAGTGCATGCTCGGCCTGCATCAGCTTGTGCACCTGCGTCGTGCCTTCGTAGATGATCGGCGCGCGCGCGTTGCGGAAGTAGCGCTCGATCCCGTACTCGGCCGAGTAGCCGTATGCGCCGTGCACCTGGATCGCGAGATGCGCTGCGCGGAACGCCGACTCGGTCGCGTGCCACTTCGCCAGCGACGTCTCGCGCGTGTTGCGCAGGCCCTGATCCTTCATCCACGCCGCCTGCATCACCAGCAGCTTCGACGTCTCGTAGCCGAGAACCATCTCGGCGATCATGTCCTGCACGAACTGGTACTTGCCGATCGGCTGCCCGAACGTCTCACGCTCGCGCGCGTACTCCACCGACCGCTCCAGACACGCACGAATCACGCCGCACGCACCTGCGGCAACCGTGAACCGGCCCTGGTCGAGCCCGTACATCGCGATCTCGAACCCCTGCCCCTCCTCGCCGACCATGTTCTCGGCGGGAACCTCGACGTTCTCGAAGAACAGCTCGCCGGTCGACCCCGCCCAGATCCCGAGCTTGTTCTCCGTGTCCGCCGTCGTGAAGCCCGGCATGCCGCGCTCGAGCATGAACGCGGAGATGCCCTTGTGCTTCGCGGACGGATCGGTCTTAGCGAACACGAGCGCGTGGTCGGCGACGTTCGCGTACGAGATCCAGTTCTTCGAGCCGTTGAGGATGTAGCGGTCACCGTCGCGCCGCGCCGTCGTCTTCATCGCGGCGACGTCGGATCCCGCGGCCGGCTCCGTCAGCCCGAAGCACGCGAGCTTCTCGCCGCGCGCCTGCGGCTCGAGCCAGCGCTCCAGCTGCTCGGCGTTCCCGTACTTCAGCAGCGCGAGCGAGTTCAGTCCGACGTGGACGGAGATGAGCGTCCGGAACGCCGCCTCGCCGCGCTCGATCTCCTCGCACGCGAGCGCTTCGCAGACGAAGTCGAGACCCGCGCCGCCGTGCTCCTCCGGAATGACGACCCCGAGGATTCCCAGCTCGGCCATGCCCGCGATCGCGTCCATGTCGAGCTTGTGCTCGATGTCGTTCTCGATTGCGTTCGGGAGGACTCGGTCGTCGACGAACTGCCGGACGGTGTCCTGCAGCAGGCGCTGCTCGTCGGTGAGCTCGAAGTCCATGCCGCGCCTAGTCTACGGGCGCGTTGGTCGCAGCCGTCCTCACGACCGCAGCCGTGCTCGCGCTGACGCCGCAGCAGAAAGCGGCGTCCGTCGTCGTGTCCGGACTACCTGCTCCTGCAGGCGTCGGCGGCGTGATCGTGCAGCGCGCCGACCGCGACGCGCCGCGGCCCGCGGGCGCGCTCGTGTTCGTCGACCAGGAGGGAGGAGGCGTGCGTGCGTTCGGCGAGCTGCCGCCGAGCGCGTCGGCCCGCGCGATCCGCAGCAAGGCGGCGGCGTACGCCACCGGACGCGCCACGGGAATCGCGCTCCGTCACGCAGGCGTCCAGGTCGACCTCGCGCCGGTGCTCGACCTCCCGGACGGTCCGCTCGGCTCGCGACAGTTCCGCTCGCCGTTCTACGGCGTCGCCTTCGCACGCGGCCTCGCCGCCGGAGGCGCGGGTGCGTGCGCGAAACACTTCCCCGGGCTGGGAACGCTGCCGGTATCGACCGACAAGCGGCCTTACGTCGTCGGCCGCGTCCGTGACGCCGACCTCGCGCCGTACCGCGCCGCGATCGAAGCGGGCGTGCCGTGCATCATGGTGGGCCACGGCGTGTATCCGACGCTCGGCCCGCACCGCGCGGTGATCGAGCCGAAGACGTACCGGCTGCTGCGCACCACGCTCGGCTTCCGCGGGATCACGATCACCGACTCCCTCAGCGTCGTGCGAGGCCGCGCGGCACAGTGGGCTCCCGCGGCCGCGCGCGCAGGCGCCGACCTGCTCCTGATCAACAACCCGGCGGAGGCCGCCCGTGCGATCCGCGCGCTCGTACCGCTCGCCCGCGCGGGCGGGCTCGACGCGCACATCGCCCGCATCGTGCGGTTCAGGCACGCCGTTGACTGACCAGTCAGTCAAGCTACTCTAGGACCGAGATGGCGACGCTCGAGGAACGCACCGCCGGCGGCGTCTCGTTCGGCCTCACCGACGAGCAGAAAGCGCTGCGCGAGCTCGCGCGCGACTTCGCCGAACGGGAGATTCGGCCGAAGGAGAAGGAGTACGACGAGCACTCGACGCACCCCGCCGACGTGATCGCGAAAGCGCACGAGCTCGGCCTGATGAACCTCCACATCCCGGAGGCTTACGGCGGCCCGCAGCTGGGCGCGTTCGAGGGGATGCTCGTCGGCGAGGAGCTCTGCTGGGGCTGCTCGGGCATCGGCACCGCGATCGCCGCGAACGGGCTCGGGCACGGGCCCGTGATCGCCGCCGGCACCGAGGAGCAGAAGCAGAAGTGGCTTGCGCCGCTGATCGACAACGTGCTGCTGACGTCGTTCGCGCTGACGGAGCCGAACGCCGGCTCGGATGTGTCCGGCATCCAGACGACCGCGGTGCGCGCCGGCGACGACTACATCCTCAACGGCTCGAAGATGTTCATCACGAACGCGGGCCACGCCGCGTGGTTCACGGTGTTCGCATCGACGGACAAGTCGCAGGGACACCGCGGGCTGACCGCGTTCGTCGTCCCCTCGGACCTCGACGGGGTCGTCGTCGACCGACACCTCGACAAGATGGGCCAGCGCTCGACCGACACGTCCGCGCTCTCGTTCACCGACGTGCGCGTTCCGGCGGAGAACCGCCTCGGCGAAGAGGGCGAGGGCTTCAAGATCGCGATGAAGACGCTCGACTTCACACGCCCGGGCACGGCGATCGGCGCGGTCGGCGTCGCGCGGGCGGCGTTCGAGTACGCGGCGCAGTACTCGAAGGAACGCGTCCAGTTCGGCATGCCGATCGCGATGAACCAGGGCGTCAACTTCATGATCGCCGACATGGCGACGAAGATCGAAGCCGCGCGCCTGCTCTGCTGGCAGGCTGCGTGGATGATCGACCAGGGCATGCGCGCGACGCTGCAGTCGTCTTACGCGAAGCGCTTCGCGGCCGACATCTGTATGGAGGTCACGACCGACGCCGTGCAGGTGCTCGGCGGCTACGGGTACATGAAGGAGTACCCCGTCGAGAAGCTGATGCGCGACGCGAAGCTCTTCCAGATCTACGAAGGCACCTCGCAGATTCAACGGCTCGTCATCGCCCGCGAGCTGCTCATGCCGCGTGATTGAGATCGACCTCTCGGGTCGCGTCGCCATCGTCACCGGAGGTTCGCGCGGGCTCGGCCGCGCCGACGCGCTGACGCTCGAGCGGGCCGGCGCGACCGTGGTCACGCTCGACATCCAGGAGGAGAACACGACGATGCAATGCGACGTCTCCGACCGCGCGCAGGTCGACGACGCCGTGCGGCGCACCGTGCAGGAGCACGGCTCCGTCGACATCCTCGTCAACAACGCCGGCACCCTCGACCACCTCGGCCAGTTCCCCGACCAGCAGTCGAAGCTGTGGGAGCGTGACCTCCGCGTCAACCTCACCGGTGCTTTCAACTGCGCGCAGGCGGTGTGGCCGCACATGCAAGAGCGAGGGTGGGGACGGATCGTGAACATGGCGTCCGTCTCCGGCACGCTGGGCGGCTTCGGGCAGGCGAGCTACTCGACGACCAAGGCGGGCCTGCTCGGCCTCACACGCACGCTCGCGCTCGAGGGTGCGCGGCACGGCATCACGTGCAACGCGATCGTCCCGGGCGTGATCGGCACCGAGGCGTTCGAGTTCGTCGCGCCTGCGATGAAGGAGCGGATGATCAAGCGCACCGCGCTGCAACGTCTCGGCGAGCCGCAGGACGTGGCGAACGCGATCGTCTTCCTCTGCTCCGACCTGGCGTCGTACATCACCGGCGTCGCGCTGAACGTCAGCGGCGGCATCGAGCTCTTCACCTTTTGATCGGCTTCGAGCCGACCGACGAGCAACGCGAGCTCCAGCAGCTGGCGCACGAGTTCGCCGAGCGCGAGCTGAGACTGATCGCCGAGGAGTGGGACGAGCGCGAGGACTTTCCGCCGGGCTTGCTCGCGAAGGCCGCCCGTGCGGGGCTCACGTCGTACGCGATCCCGACGGAGTACGGCGGCGGCGGCGCCGACGCGGTCACCGGCGCGCTGATCGCCGAGGAGCTCTCCTGGGGCTGCGCGGGTCTCGCTTCGACGATTGCGGCGACGATGTTCCCCGTCCGTCCGCTCGTGCGCTTCGGGACGGCGGCGCAGCGCGACCGCTACCTACCGCTGCTCGCGCGGGAGGAGGGGACGCTCGCTGCGATCGCGTTCACGGAGGCGCACGCCGGCTCCGACGTCGCGGCGATGCGTGCGGAAGCGCGCCGCGACGGCGACGGCTACGTCCTGAACGGCGAGAAGGTGTACATCACGAACGGCGGCATCGCGGACGTGACGCTCGTGTTCGCGAAGCTGGACGGTGAGATCACCGCTTTCATCGCGGAGCGGGACGACGTCGCGCCGGGCCGCGTCGAGCGCAAGGTCGGGCTTCGCGCGTCGCACACCGGTTCCGTCGTCCTCGAGGACGTGCGCTTGGCCGCCGACCGTCGCCTCGGCGAGGAAGGCCAGGGCCTCCAGATCGCGCTCGACTTCTTCACCGCGTCCCGGCCGCAGGTTGCGGCGAGCGCGGTCGGGGTCGCGCGCGCGGCGCTCGAGTACGCCACCGAGTACGCGCGCGGGCGCGAGACGTTCGGACGTCCGATCCTCAACCGCCAGGGCGTCGGCTTCAAGCTCGCGGACATGGCGATTCTGGTCGAGGCGGCGCGACTGCTCGTCTGGCGCGCGGCCGCGGCGGCGGGAGACGACGCGGGGCTGCTCGGCTCCTACGCGAAAGCCTTCGCCGCCGACGCCGCGATGCAGGTGACGACCGACGCGGTCCAGGTCCTCGGCGGGGCCGGGATCATGCGCGACCACCCGGTCGAGAAATGGATGCGCGACGCCAAGGTTTTCCAGATCGTGGAAGGCACCTCGGAGATCCAGCGGCACATCATTACCCGCTACCTGCGCGGCTAGACTTTCCGGCTTGCCCAAACGGCGTCGGACACGCGCACAGCGCCGCATCTTCTGGCAGCGGACGGCAATTGCGGCGGCGATCGCAGCACTTGCGGCCGTCGTGCTCGGCCTTGCGTTCGCGGGCAGCCCGAGCCGGCTCGCGAGCGGCGTCCAGATCGCCGGCGTCGACGTCGGCGGCAAGACGCCCGGGGAGGCGGAGCGGATCCTGAAGGAGAAGTCCGACTCGCTCGCTTCCACGCCTGTGACGTTCCGCGTCGGCCAGCACGTGTGGCGGCTGCAGCCGCGCCGGCTCGGCATCCAGGTCGACTGGTCGGCGGCGGTGGATGCGGTGCGCCGGCAGGGCCAGGGCTTCGGCCCGCTGCGCGGTTTCCGGCGCCTCGACCTGCGCTTCTTCGGTGCCGACGTCGCGCCCCCGACCCAGGTGTACGACGCCGCGCTGCGCTACTGGCTCGACCGCATCGAGCGGACGGTCGACTCGCCGCACCGCGACGCGTCGATCGTGCTGCACGGGCTGACGCCGGCGATCGTCCCGAGCCGGACCGGCCAGGTGCTCGACCGCCACGCCGCGACGGCGACGATCGTGCGCGCGCTGGCGAGCCTCGAACGCGATCCCGTCGGCCTGCCCGTGCGCGTCGACCGCCCGAAAGTGAACGCGAACGACCTCACCGTGACCCAGGCGCAGGTGCGGACGGCGCTCTCGGCCCCCTTGCACCTCACGCTAGGCCAGACGCGCTGGAACCTCCGGCCGGCGAAGATCGCGCGCCTGCTCGAGCTCCCGGCCGACGGCCGCAGCGACCTCCGCATCGGCGGCAAAGGCGCGAGCCGGTGGTTCACCGCCCTCTCGAAGCGGGTCGACCGCGAGCCCAAGGATGCGACGTGGGCGATCAGCTCGAACCGGATCCGCGTCGTTCCCGACCAGCCCGGCTACCTGCTCGACGTCCCGCACAGTGCGACCGCGATGCTGCACGCCGCGCTCGTGACGGAGGCCTCGCTCCGCTCGGCGAAGCTCGTCGTCGAGAAGTCCGAGGCCAACCGCTCGACGTCGGATGCCGAGGCGATGCAGATCCGCGGGCTCGTTGCCAGCTACCAGACCTTCTACGGCGGCGAGCCGAACCGCATCCACAACGTGCAGCTCGTCGCGCACCTCGTCGACGGCCACGTGATCGCGCCCGGCGCGACCTTCTCGTTCAACCAGGCGACCGGCGCGCGCACGGCGGCCAAGGGGTTCAAGGAAGCGCCGGTGATCATCAACGGCGAGCTGCAGACCGGGCTCGGCGGCGGCGTCTGCCAGGTGTCGACGACGGTCTTCAACGCTGCATACGAGGCCGGGCTGCCGATCGTTTCCCGGACGAACCACGCGCTCTACATCAGCCACTACCCGCAAGGGCGCGACGCCACCGTGAACTACCCGGACGTCGACCTCAAGTTCACGAACGACACCGGCCACTGGCTGCTGCTGCGCACGTGGGTCGGGTCGTCGTCGCTGACGGTCGCGCTGTACGGGACGCCCGTGCACCGCCGTGTCGTGAGCGACGTCGCGCCGCTGGTGACGACGGGGCCGGTCCCTACGAAGCGCGTGTCCGACCCGGACCTCTACGTCGGTCAGCAATCGGTCGAGGAAACAGGGTCACCGCCACGCAAGACGAGCGTGCACCGCCTCGTCTACGACGCGAGCGGGAAGCTCCTCTACGACACCGTCTTCTACTCGTCCTATGTCGGTGAGCCGACGGTGATCGACGTCGGCACGAAGGCGCGTCCGCAGGCGACTACGACGTCGACGACCTCGACGACGACGACGACATCGGCGACGACGACAACGACGCCGAAGACGAAGACTCAGCCGTAGCGATCGCGTCCGCGAGCGCCTGCGGAATGCGCGTCGGGCGCAGCGTGCCGGCGTCGACGCACGCATGCGACGTCCACCCGTCGGCGATCACCTCGCCGCCGCGCCGCACTTCGTAGTCGAAGCGGAAGCGCGCGCCGCGCAACTCGCCGACGCGCGTATGGATCTCCAGGCGGTCGTCGAAGTGCGCGGGCAGCCGGTAGCGGACGTGCGACTCGAGCACGAATGACTCCAGCCCGGTCTCACGCAGGGCCGGATAGCCGCCTGCGAACGCCTCCAGATACGCGATGCGCGCGATCTCGAACCAGACGAGGTAGTTCGAGTTGTGCGCGACTCCCTGCGCGTCGGTCTCCGCGAAGCGGACGCGCACGTCGGTGCTGAAGCGGAAGCCGCTCATCACGCGGCACTCTACGGCCGTGGACGAGCTCGCCACTCTCCTGCGCGACCGGCAGCCGTGCGTCGTACTGACCGGCGCCGGCATCTCGACCGAGAGCGGCATCCCTGACTTCCGGTCGCCGAACGGGATCTGGGCGCAGTACGACCCGATGGAGTACGCGACGATCGACGCGTTCCGTCGCAACCCCGAGAAGGTGTGGGAGTTCTACGCGCTGCGGCTCGACGCGCTCGCGACGGCGGAGCCGAACGCCGGCCACTACGCGCTTGCCGAGCTCGAGCGGCGCGGGCTCGTCCGGGCGATCGTGACGCAGAACATCGACGGGCTGCACCAGCGCGCGGGCTCGCAGGACGTGATCGAGGTGCACGGCTCGATCCGGACGGCGGAGTGCCTTGCGTGCGGAACCCAGGCCCCGCTCGAGGCGGCCGCGCCGCGCTGCCCGCGCTGCGGCGCGATCATGAAACCCGGGGTCGTGATGTTCGGCGAGCTGCTGCCGGAAGGCGCCCTCGAGCGCGCAACAGAGCTCGCGCGCGCTGCCGGGCTCCTGCTCGTCGTCGGGTCGTCGCTCGAGGTCTACCCGGTGGCCGCTCTGCCGGAAGAGACGCTCTCGACGGGCGGGGCGCTCGCGATCGTCAACCGCGGCCCGACGGCATACGACTCACGGGCCGACCTCAAGGTCGACGGGGCCGCCGGGGAAGCGCTGGCTACGCTGCTGCGCGCTTGATCGTTCGCTCGTCGAGCATCTTCTGGCAGCTGGAGCAGACCTTGCGCTCGACGTGATACGGGACCCCGGAACGCTGTCGGATAGCGTGAACCGTGACGGTGTTGTGCTTGTGGCGCTTGAGGGTCATTCCGTGCTTTCAGAGTAATTAGACGATCGGTCGTCTCAACTTGTTGTCGGCAATGCGACACAGAACCTTCACCACTTTCACTCTCTTGCTCGCGGTCGCGGCGGCGGCAGGTTGCGGCGATGCCTCCGCGCAGCGGGCGTCCACCGAGCCGCCGGCGGCAAAGCAGACGTGCCGCGCCGGCACCGTCCGGCGCGTCGGCTCGGCGAAGGTCGCCTACGCAGCCGTCGTGAAGAGACGCGCGATCGTCTCGCGGCGCCCGGGCGGCCCGGCGTTCGCCCGCTTCGGCCGCGTCAACCAGAACGGCGTCGCGATGATCTTCGCCGTCCGCGGGAAGCGCTTCGACGCGCGCTGCCGGGCGGCCGCCTACCTCGTCCAGGTCCCGCAGCGGCCGAACGGCGTCACGGGGTGGGTGCCTGCGCGGCAGGTCATGGTCGCGCGCGTGCGCACGCGGATCGTCGTCGACCTCTCTCAGAAGCGCGTCACGCTCTACCGCGACGGCAAGCGCGTGCTCAGCTCGGTCGCGGCCGTCGGCTCGAGGGCAACGCCGACGCCGACGGGCAGCTTTTACGTGAACCAGCGGCTGGTCCCGACCGACCCGCGCGGGCCGTTCGGGCCGGGGGCCGTCGGCATCTCAGCGTTCTCCAACGTCCTGACGGGCTGGACGCAGGGCGGCCCGATCGCGATCCACGGCACGAACGAGCCGTGGTCGATCGGCAAGGCCGTATCGAACGGCTGCATCCGGCTGCCGAACCCTGTGCTGCGAAAGCTGTTTCGGCAGACGCTGAACGGCACGCCTGTCGTGATTCGGCCCTAGGGCGCCGCTTGCGGCGCCCAAGATTCAGGTACCCGTCGCGGCCCTAGGGCAGCTTCAGTCGCGCCCAGACGCCGGCGTGGTCGGACGGCCAGAGGCCGCCGATCCGGTCGCCCGCGTTCTGCCCGACGATGCCCGCGGCGACTGCGCGGAACCCGTTCTTCAGCAGGACGTAGTCGATGCGGCTGTAGAACGGCCCGCCGGCGTCGCGCAGGTCCTCGCCGTGGCAACAGCTCAGCCCGACGTCGTTCGCGTGCGCCTCCGTCCACGCGTCCTTGAAGCCGAGGGCGAGTAGGTTCGCGTGCGTCGGCGTCCCGGTTCCGTCGGCGCGCGAGTTGAGGTCGCCGAGGAGGACGGTCGGGACCTTGCCGACGCTGAGGGCTGCGCCCAGCTGCTGTCCCTGAGCGACCTGCGCCGCGTCGTCGAACGACTCGAGGTGCGTCGTCGCGACTCGGAAGCTGCGGCCGCCCATCGTCGCGTCGGCGTAGATGTAGCCGCGCTTCGCGATCACGAGGTCCGGGATGAGCGGCGTGGTCGCCGCGTACTGCACCTTTCGTACACGTCGGATACGCAGCTTCTTGTTCACGCGCACGAGCAGGGCATCGCGGACGGTCAGGCGGATGTCCATCGTGGCCGGGCTGCCCGCCGGCAGCTCCGCGTCGGTCCACGGCGCGATGCCGACAAAGCGGTACTTGAGGTGGCGCGCGGCCAGCGCCTTGCGCAGCTCGGCGACGTAGTCGAGCACCACGTGGGTCGCCGCCGTCGCGGTGAAATCCGGCGGCGTCTGCGTCCGGTAGAGGACGGCTTCCTGGAAGCCGACGAAGTCGGGCTTCACCCTGCCGATCTCGCGCGCGATCGCGCGGGCGCGGGTCGGGAAGTCGTTGGCCTGCACCTGCGACCATCCCGCGGCGACGGCGCTGAGCGCGGCGGGCAGCGACTTCGCCTTGACGATCGGGTCGAGATTGGCGCCGAGGTAGAGGTTGCGCGTCATGACCGTGACGGTCAGCGGTGGCCGCTTCGCCCCGCCTGCAAAGAGCGCCGCGAGCACACCGAGGATGGCGGCGGCTTTCACGTGTGGCACGATACGCCCGTGGCTCCTCCCCGACAAAGCATCGTGGATCGCCTCGCCGACCTTGGCGAGGAGGCGATCCAGCGGATCGGCAGCGCGCCCGGCGGCGACCGCGTCCTCGCGGCGATGGCCGGCACGCGCGACCGCCTCGACGACCTCCAGAAGCGGGTCCGCGGTCTCGAGGATCTCGACAAGCGCGTCGTGTCGATCGAGCGCCGCCTCGACAAGCTCGAAGGCAAGGGCACGTCGTCGTCGACGTCGAAATCGGCGACGACGCGCAAGAAGACCACCTAGAGCGGTCGGCGCATGCCGACGGTGGTCGGGCGCGAAGCTGAGCTCGAACGCCTCGAGGCGTTCCTGTCCGGCGACGCCCGCGGTTCACTCGCCGTCGTCGGTGCGCCCGGGATCGGCAAGACGACGGTCTGGGAGCAGGCGGTCGCGCTCGCCGAGAAGGGCGGCGCCACCGTGCTCGTCGCGCGCCCTGCCGAGTCGGAGGCGAAGCTCGCGTTCGGCGGGCTCGCCGATCTGCTGGCCGACGTGCCGGACTCGGTGTTCGCGGAGCTGCCGCCGCCGCAGCGCAGCGCTCTCGACGCGGCGCTTCTGCGCGCGCCGGCGAGCGGGGCGGGTGGGCAACGGCTCGTCGGCACCGCGTTCCTGTCGGTCGTGCGCGCGCTCGCCCGGAAAGGCCGCGTTGTGCTTGCGGTGGACGACCTGCACTGGCTCGATCGGCCGTCGACCGCAGCGCTGCACTTCGCCGCGCGGCGTCTGCGCGACGAGCCGGTTCGGCTGATCCTGTCGCTGCGCGCCGGCGAGAGCGCCAGGCTCGAGCTGCCGCACGAGCGCATCGAGCTGGCGCCGCTGTCCGTTGCCGCGCTGCACGGCGTGCTCGCCGACGCGCTCGGCCGCACGTTCGCGCGGCCCGTGATCGTCCGGATCGCCGAGGCCTCCGGCGGCAATCCGTTGTACGCACTCGAGATCGCGCGCGAGGTCGACCGCCGTGCGGACGGCGCCGGCCCGAGCGGCGTGCCGATTCCGACCGACTTCGACGAGCTCGTGCGCGGGCGGCTGCGCAAGCTGCCGGACGAGACGCGGAGCGCGCTGCTCCGCGCGGCCGGTCTCGCGCGTCCGGACACGACCGCCGTCGACCCGGACGCGCTCGCTCCGGCCGAGGAAGCCGGGCTCGTCGACGTGGACCAGGAAGGCCGCATCCACTTCCGGCATCCGCTCTACGCGTCGGCCGTCTATTCCGCGACGCCGCACGCACGGCGGCGCGAGATGCACCGTGCGCTTTCCGAGCTCGTCGCCGACCCGGTCGAGCGCGCGCGTCATCTCGCGCTCGGCGCCGACGCCGGAGACGAGGATGTCCTCGCGCACCTCGACGCAGCTCGCCGCGAGGCACGTGCACGCGGCGCGCCCGACACGGCGGCGGAGCTGACGGAGCTCGCCCTGCGCCTCGTGCCGCCGCAGAGCGAGCGCGCGCACGAGCTCACGCTCGAGCTCGCCGAACACCTCTTCTACGCGAGCGACCTCGAGCGCTCGCGCCGCCTCGTCGAAGACCTGCGCGACGTCGTCGAAGGCGATCTACTCGCACGCACGCTCGTCGTCCTGAGCGACATCGAGTACTGGCGCATCGGCGAGTCGGCCGGGCTGGCCATCGGCGAGCAAGCTCTCGCCGCAGCTATGGATGCGGCGCTGCGCGCGCGCTGTCAGACGGTCATCGCCATGTGCGCGGGGACGGTCGACGTGCCGAGAGCCGCGGCCGCGGCGCGCGCGGCGATCGAGCTGCTCGAGCTGCAACCGCAGGCTGAGCCGGCGCTGCTCGCCGCCGCGCTCGGCGCGCGCGTCCGTGCCGACCTCTTCCTTAACGCCGGCTTCGATGCCGCGGCGGCGCAGCGGGCGCTCGAGCTCGAGGCGGACGCGCCGCCGGCGATCGTCGATGCGCGTGTGGTGTTCAAGCTCGGGCAGTGGCTGCGCTACGTCGACGACTTCGACGGCGCGCGTGCGCAGCTGGAGGCGTCGGAGGAGCAGGCGCGTGACGAGGGCGACGACTCCTCGCTCGCGAACATCCTCCTCAACAAGCTGATCGTCGAGACGTGGGCCGGCAACTGGCGCGAGGCGGCCGAGCTCGGCGACCGGATGATCGTCGCGTTCCAGCAGCACGGCGTCGTGTCCGGCGATTTGGAGCTCTGGCGCGTCTATGTCGACGCGCACTACGGGCGGCTCGATGCTGTGCGTACAGCCGTCGCCCGTGCATCGCGACGTGAACCGATCGTGTCGGCCGTCTGGAACCGTTCGCTGGGTCTTGCCGAGCTAGCGGCCGGCGAAGCGGCCGACGCGTACACGCACCTCGCCGCCGCGATGGAACTGCTCGACAGCGTCGACTTTCGTGAGCCGGCCGTCTGGCGCATCGACGGCGACGCGATCGAGGCGGCGCTCGAGGGCGGTGCGCCCGAGCAGGCCGAGCGGTGGCTCGAGCGCTTCCGCGCGCGGGCCGAGCGTTCGCCCATCCCGTGGAACCTCGCCGTGGTGGCTCGCTGCGACGGCCTCGTGCGTGCAGCGCGCGGGGATCTCGAGGGCGCGGCGGATGCACTCGAGCGCGCCGTTACGGAGCATGAGAGCTGTCCGATGCCGTTCGAGCGGGCGCGGACGCTGCTCGTCCAGGGCCAGATTTTGCGACGCCTGAAGCAGAAGCGCGAGGCGCGCGAGGCGCTCGAGGCCGCGCGCGCGATCTTCGCGGAGCTCGAGACCGAGCCGTGGATCGCGCGCACCGACGCGGAGCTCGCCCGGGTACGGACGCGCCGCGCGCCGGACGAGCTCAGCGCGACCGAGCGGGCGATCGCCGAGCTTGCGGCCGACGGTCTCTCGAATGCCGAGATCGCGTCCCGCGTCTTCGTCTCGCGCAAGACGGTCGAGGCGAACCTCGGACGCGTCTACCGCAAGCTCGGCATCGCTTCACGTGCGCAGTTGCACGCGGCGTTGAATCGTTAGCCCATGCCGAATGCGTTGACCAGCAACTGACCCGCCCGGTTGAGCTCCGACGGGACCGAGTGTCCGGATCCGGCTCCGATCGCGATGAAGACGGCCTCGCCTTTCGATGCTCTCCACCACATCGCGCCGCCTGCGGCAACACCCGGCACCGGTCGGGCGAGGACGCCCCGTGCGCCGATTCCGTACGCCTTCGGCTTGAAAGCGTGCACCTGCAACTGCGCGGCATGCGGTAGGCCGGGGAGACTTGCCACCCCTGCTCCGCTCTTGACCAGGAGCGGGAATTGCTTGGCGAGCCACTTGTGGGCGTACGGGCTCTGGTCGTCGGGCTTCCAGGTTTCGATCGCGAACAGTGACGCACTTCCGTTTGCTAGAGCCTGGAGCGCGGCCTCGCGGCTCGCCGGCTTCGTGCCGCGCCAGATGTAGCCGTTGCACACCGAGTGCAGCGCTCCCGACCCGTTCTGCTTGCTCGAGTGCGCAGTGAGGTCGCGCACGAACTGCATGTGGCTGCCGCCCATGATCGCCTTGAACGTCGCCGAGCCTTTGATCATGTTGCAGGCGTTGTCGTCCTGATTGTTCCCCAGCGATGACGCAGGCACGACGAACGCGACCGTCAGGGCGATCGCGAGACAGAGTCCTTTCATTGTGTTCTCCTCGTTTCGACGATTCGGTCGAACGGGATCGCTGCGCGCTCGACGACGAGCCGGACTGCGTCCGCCGCCCCTTCGAACTCGCACAGCACGACTTCGTCTTGCGGCATGAGCACTGAGCCGAGGTAGCGGACGCCGGTCCCGGCAGTGCTTCGCCGTGCCCGTTCGTCCAGCTCCCGGACGTCCGCCGTCCGGACGCCGGGCCAGAAGCACTCGGCCATGAAGCTCGTGCGTTCCCGTTCGACCATGCGTCGATCGTGCGCCGCGGGCACCCAGACGCGAAAGAGGGAACTCCCTACGAAATCGCGTCAGGGAACGCGCACGCGCAGGGCGTGGGGAATGACCTCGAAGCGCGCCGGCGTCGTCCCCGGCTGCTCGCCGTCGAGGACGACCGGGACCGGCGGTGTTGCGTCGACCTCGACCGTGCGGCCCCGGACGACGTCGATCTTCGGGTGCGATAGGTGCTTTCCCCGGTAGATCTTCGGGAAGGTGCGGACGAAGTCGGCCTTCGTCACGTCACCGATCAGCAGGACGTCCAGCCGGCCGTCGTCCGGCTCGGCGTCGGGCGTGACCCACATGCCGCCGGCGGCGTAGTCACCGTTCATGACGAGCACCTCGAACATGTCGCCGCTGCGGTCGTCGTCGCCGATCCGGACGCTCATCGCTGCGCTCTTCCAGCGCGCGAACACCGCGACCGTCGCGACGAGGAACGACGCCTTCCCGCCCAGCGCCTTCGACGTGTCGTTCGCGCGCCGTGCGATCGCACCGCTGATTCCCGCGCCGGCGAAGTTCGCAAAGCACGCCGTCGCTTCGCTGCCGTCCCACGCGCGATATGTCGCACGGCCGGCGTCGATCGCGCGCGGGCGTCCGTCTCGTGCGACGTCGAGCGCCGCGCCGAGGTCGGACGGGATGCGCAGGCTGCGGACGAAGTCCTTGCCGGTCCCGCGCGGAAGCACGGCGAGCTCGATCCCGTCCGCGCCGATCACGCCGTTCACGACCTCGTGGACGGTGCCGTCGCCGCCCACGACCACGAGCAGCTCGGCGCCGTCCGCGATCGCTCGGCGGGCGAGCTCCGTCAGCTCTCCGGGCGCGCGCGAAATCAGCGCGTCACCGTCGATGCCGGCCGCGGCGGCCGCGCGCGCGATCTCGGGCCAGCGTCGCCCCGTCGACCCGTTGGCCGACGCGGGGTTGACCAGAAAGACGGTCTTAATGCTTCTCGTCGGCGGTGACGGTCGCGAGCGCGACGCGCGTCATGCGGTCGACGGCGGCGCGCAGCTCCTCGTCGGTGATGCGCTTGAACTCGCCCTCGACGACGATGTCGCTGACCGTCAGCAGGCAACCGGCCTGCACACCGCGCAGCGCGCCGACGGTGAAGAGCGCCGACGCCTCCATCTCCACGGCGAGAACGCCGCGTTTCGACCACCGCTCGTACTGTCCCTCGTCCGGGTTGTAGAAGACGTCGCTCGAGACGATCGGCCCGACGTGCATTGCCTGGCCGATCTGCTTCGCGGCGTGGACGGCGCCGTGGATCAGCTCCCAGTTCGCCGTCGGGCAGTGCGGCTCGCCTCCGACGAGGTGATCCGCGGTGCGATCGTCGGCGACCGCGGACAGCGCCACGATCAGGTCGCCGAGCTCGTGGTGCGCCTGCAGCCCGCCGCACGTGCCGACGCGCAGGAGCTTCTTGACGCCGAGCTGGATCAGCTCCTCGAAGACGATGGTCGCGCCCGGGCAGCCCATCCCCGTGCCCTGGACGGACACCGGCTTCCCGTTGTACGTGCCCGTGTACCCGAGGAGCCCGCGCTCGGAGTTCCGCTGCTGGACGTCCTCGAAATACGTTTCGGCGATGTACTTCGCCCGCAGCGGGTCGCCTGGGAGAAGGCACGCTTCCGCGTATTCACCCGGTTCGGCTCGAATGTGAATCGGCATGGAGCGCAACCCTAACCCGTGACACGATCCCGTCCGTGACGAAGCCGTTCGAGCCGTCGCTCGACCAGATCCTCGACTTCTGCGGGAAGGATCCGGTCGAACGCGTCTTCCTCGAGGACGTCGCGCGGCGGCGCCTCGGCCGCTTCACGGCGTTCGAGCAGGACGGCTCGCTGACGGCGCTCTGCCATGTCGGTGCGAACGTCGTTCCGTCCGGCGCCGACTGCGCACGCTTCGCCGATGTCGCCGCGCGCGGCCGTGCGCGGATGGTCATCGGCGACGAGCGCGCGGTGAGCGAGTTGTGGGGCGAGATGCAGGCGCTGATGCCGCGGCCTCGTGACGACCGGCCGGGTCAACCGGTGTATGCGATCACCGAGCCGCCCGAGCCCGGCAACACTGGCTTGCGCGCCGCGACCGAACGCGACTTCGAGTTGCTGCTGCCCGCATGCGCGGCGGCGCACCAGGAGGAGATCGGCGTCGACCCGATGGCGCGCGACCCCGACGGGTTCCGCTGGCGGACCCGTTCCCAGATCGAGGAGGGCCGCTCGTGGCTCTGGGAGGAGGGCGGTGGGATCCGCTTCAAGGCCGAGGCGTCGGCGTGGACACCGTCGGCGGTGCAGATCCAGCAGGTGTGGGTCGATCCGTCCGAGCGGAACCACGGCTACGCCCAGCGGGGGATGCGCGACCTGTGCCGGCTGCTGCTCCGCGACGTTCCGACGGTCTGCCTCTTCGTCCGCCCCGAGAACGCGCCCGCAATTCGGGTCTACGAGGGGATCGGGATGCTCCGGCACGGCTCGTACCGCAGCTTGATCTTCTGAGTCAACCCCGAAAGGGGTATGGAGTGAAGCGGTCGGGCTGACCGAAGCTAAGGCCGTGAAGCCCCGCTTCTCTGCGGCTGCGGGACTCGCCTTCGCAATTTTCGCGACGGGCGCGGTCGTGCTCCTTGTCGGCGGAAACGGCCGTGCTGCCGTGTCGCACACGTGCTCGGCCACGGACCGGCAGTTCATGAGCGTCGCCCAGCTGAACATGGCTGCGCTCGGCTCCCTGTCGGACGACTACCTGCACGGCAATGCCAAGCCGGCCGACGTGATCGATCAGACGCAGAGCGCCATTCTCGGCCTCGGTAATACGAACCCGAGCGACCCCTCGCTCGCGAAGACGCGGGCGATCATGCGCGCGATGTTCGTGGAGTACGGGCGTGCGATCCGCGCCGAGACGCACCACAAGAACCCCGGGAAGTACATCTACCGCGCCTACGGGCTCGCGAACTTCGCGCACGACGTCCTCTCCGACGCGAAGCCCGGGCTGATGCAGCGCGGCTGCGACGTCACTCCGCTCCTCTAGCGCAACCGGTCTACCCTTTTCCGCGTGGAGATCGCGGAGCGGGTCGAAGCGTTCATCCGGCGCCGGGAGCTGATCCCGCCGCGCGGCGCCGTCACCTGTCTCGTCTCGGGAGGCCCGGACTCGACATGCGTCTGGCACGTGCTCCGTGCGCTCGGATACCGCGTGTCCGCGCTCCACGTGAACCACGGCCTGCGCGGCGCCGAGTCGGATGCCGATGCGCGTTTCTGCACCGACCATCTCGGTGCCGAGGTCGTCGACGGGCGCGGCGGCACGACGGAATCCGAGCTCCGCGACATCCGTTACTCGTTCGCGACCGACCGCCTGCGCGCGACGGGGCACACGGCGAGCGACCAGGTCGAGACGCTGCTGTACCGCCTCGTCGCGAGCGGCAGCACGAAGGGGATCAAGCCACGACGCGAAGACGGCGTCGTCCGCCCGCTGCTCGAGCTGTGGCGCGACGAGACGGAGGCGTACTGCCGCGAGCAGGGGCTGGAGTTCCGCGTCGACGCATCGAACGCAGACACGAAGCGCGGCCTCATCCGCGACGAGATCCTGCCGCGCCTGCGCGCGCTGCATCCCGGGGCAGAGCAGAACCTGCTTCGCGTCGCGCAGGGAGAGCCATCCGCGCTCGACGAGCTGCTCGGGTCGACGTCCGGCTCGAGGCGGCTCGACCTGGGCGGCGGCGTCACCGCTGTGCGCGAGTACGACAGCGTCTGGCTCGAGCGCACGCCGGTCGCACTCGACGGCGAGGTGCGCTGGGGCGCGTGGCGCATCGCCGCCGACGAGCCAGGCCTTAAGGTACGGGCCTGGCGCGCCGGCGACCGGCTCGCCGGACGGTCGAAGAAGATCCAGGACGTGTTCGTCGACGCGAAGATCCCTCGTTCGGCCCGCGAGTCGTGGCCACTGGTCGTGCGCGGCGACGAGGTCGTCGCGGTGCCGGGGATCGTCGAGGCGGAGGGGATCCACGCACAGCGCGACTGATCTCGAGCGCGACGTCGCGGAGATCCTCATCGACGAGGACCGTCTCAAGTCGCGCGTGCACGGGCTCGGCGAAGAGATCTCGGCCGACTACGCCGGCCGCGACCTGCTCCTGATCGGCGTCCTCAAGGGCGCCGTCTTTTTCATGGCCGACCTGATGCGGACGCTGACGATCCCGTGCGAGATCGACTTCATGGCGATCTCCAGCTACGGCGCGCAGACGGACTCGTCGGGCGTCGTCCGCATCCTCAAGGACCTGGACATCAACATCGAAGGCCGAGACGTCCTCGTCGTCGAGGACATCATCGACTCGGGCCTCACGCTTTCGTATCTGATGCGGAATCTCGAGTCGCGGGAACCGGCCAGTCTCGAAGTTTGTGCGCTCCTGACGAAGCCGGAGCGTCGTGAGATCGAGGTGCCTGTTCGCTACATCGGCTTCGAAATCCCGAATCGATTCGTGATCGGTTACGGCCTCGATTTCGCCGAGCGCTACAGGAACCTGCCCTACGTTGGCGTACTGGACACGGAGTTGGTGCCCGAAGGCGCGTAATTCGGGTCGATCACCCCAGTTGGGGGGTGGTTTGGCTCAAACACAGGCTGGTACCCTGCCGAAAGAGCTCTGGTGAATCGATTCTTCCGCAGCGCCCTCTTCCCGCTCGTGATCATCGCGGCGCTCGTTTGGCTGGCGCTGCAGACGCTGGGCGGCCACAGCTCCAAGACCCAGAAGTACACCTACTCGCAGGTCTACAACCAGGTCACCCAGTGCAGCGACGGCAACTGCCGCATCCAGGAAGTCGTCTTCAACCCGAACAAGAACGAGCTCAACGTCAAATACAACGACGGGACGAAGGCGAACGTTCATTACCCGAGCGAGCAGGTCGTGCCGGACCTGCAGCAGCAGATGCACAAGCACGACGTGCTCTACGACTCGAAGGGCACGGGCTCGTCGCCGTGGTGGTCGATCCTCACGTCGCTGCTGCCGTTCGTCCTGCTGTTCGGCTTCTGGATCTTCCTGATGAACCAGGTACAGGGCGGCGGCTCGAAGGTCATGTCGTTCGGCAAGTCGCGCGCGAAGCGCATGACGCCCGACTCGCCGAAGATCGGCTTCAAGGACGTCGCCGGCGTCGAGGAGGCCGTCGAGGAGCTTCAGGAGATCAAGGAGTTTCTCGAGAACCCGAAGAAGTTCCAGGCGCTCGGAGCGCGCATCCCGAAGGGTGTGCTGCTGTACGGGCCGCCGGGCACCGGTAAGACGCTGCTCGCGCGCGCGGTCGCGGGCGAAGCGGGCGTGCCGTTCTTCTCCATCTCCGGCTCCGACTTCGTCGAGATGTTCGTGGGCGTCGGCGCGTCACGCGTGCGCGACCTGTTCGAGCAGGCGAAGCAGGCGTCGCCGTGCATCGTGTTCATGGACGAGATCGACGCGGTCGGCCGCCATCGCGGCGCCGGCCTCGGCGGCGGTCACGACGAGCGCGAGCAGACGCTCAACCAGCTGCTCGTCGAGATGGACGGCTTCGAGCTGAAGGACAACATCATCCTGATCGCCGCGACGAACCGCCCCGACATTCTCGATCCGGCGCTGCTGCGCCCGGGCCGCTTCGACCGCCAGATCGTCGTCGACCGTCCCGACCGAAACGGCCGCAAGAAGATCCTCGAGGTGCACTCGAAGGGCAAGCCGCTCGCGTCGGAGATCGACCTCGACACGCTCGCGGCGGGAACGCCTGGCTTCACCGGCGCTGATCTCGCGAACCTCGTCAACGAGGCGGCGCTGCTCGCAGCGCGTCGCGGCAAGAAGACGATCGAGCAGGAGGAGCTCGAGGAGGGGATCATGCGCGTGATCGCCGGGCCGGAGAAGAAGACGCGTCTCTTCTCCGAGGAGGAGCGGAAGATCACCGCCTACCACGAGCTCGGTCACGCGATCGTCGGCCATTACCTCGACCAGGAGTCCGACGTCCACAAGATCTCGATCATCGGCCGCGGCCAGGCGCTCGGCTACACGATCTCGCTGCCGCGCGAGGATCGGTACCTGACGACGAAGCAGAGCCTCATGAACAACCTCGCGATGACGCTTGGTGGGCGCGCTGCAGAGGAGATCGTCTTCAACGAGGTCACGACCGGCGCTGCGAACGACCTCGAGAAGGTCACCTCGACCGCGAAGCAGATGGTCATGCGCTTCGGCATGAGCGAGAAGCTCGGCCCGCGTGTGCTCGGCCGGAATCACGACATGCCGTTTCTCGGGCGCGAGATGGGCGCCGAGCCCGATTACTCCGAGGAAGTCGCGCGCGAGATCGACGACGAGATCAGGCGCATCATCGAAGAGGCGCATGAGCACGCGACGAACGTCCTCAAGGAGCACATCGACGAGCTCCACAAGATCTCGCTGATCCTCATCGAGCGCGAGACGATCGACAAGGATCAGTTCGAGCGGCTGCTTGCCGGCGACGAGGAAGACCTCGTCTTCGCCGACGACGCGGCGAAGCAGCCGTCCCCGGCGCCCGCCGACGAGAAGAAGCGCAAGCCGGAGCCGAAGACGCGGCCGTTCCCGATCCCGGGCGCGACCATGCAGCCGCCGCCGCCCGAGCCCTCCAAGGGCTAGTCCCTCCATACCCCTGAGGGGTATACTTCGGCCAGATGGCCGAAGAGCTCTGCTTCTCTGTCCCCGGCATGCACTGCGCGCACTGCGAACGTGCCGTGACCGAAGAGCTGACGGCCGTCGACGGCGTGGAGAACGTGGACGTGGATCTCGCGGCGAAGGTTGTCGTCGTGCGCGGCGAGGGTCTCGACGACGGCGCGCTGCGCGCCGCGATCGACGAGGCCGGCTACGAAGCCGCCTGACGTGGCCGAGGTCCGTCTCGACCTCGAAGGCATGACGTGCGCGTCGTGTGCCGCGCGCATCGAGAAGAAGCTGAACCGGCTCGACGGCGTCGACGCGACGGTCAACTTCGCGACGGAGCAGGCGACCGTCCGCTCCGAGTCACCTGTCGCACTTGCGACGCTGATCGAGACGGTCGAGTCGGCGGGCTACGGCGCGCACGAGGCTGCGCCGGCCGGAGCGCACGACCACGGCGAAACGCTCGGCGCCCTGCGGCGGCGGCTCGTCGTGGCGACCGTCCTCACGGTGCCGCTGACGTTCCTCGCGCTCGTTTCGCCGTTGCAATTCCGCGGCTGGGCCTGGGTTGCGCTCGCGTTGTCGACACCGGTGGTCTTCTGGGCCGGTGCGTCCTTCCACCGAGCGGCGCTGCAGAACGCGCGCCACGGCGCGGCGACGATGGACACGCTGATCTCGATCGGGACGCTGGCTGCGTGGCTCTGGTCGACGACCGTGCTCTTCGGCTCACTCGACGCAGATACGTACTTCGAGGTCCCGGCCGTGATCACCGTGTTCGTGCTGCTCGGCCGCTACTTCGAGACGCGCGCCAAGCGCCGCTCGGGCGAAGCGATTCGGAAGCTGCTCGAGCTCGGTGCGAAGGACGCCCGCGTCCTGCGCGACGGCAGCGAGGTCGTCGTGCCGATCAGCGACGTGCGTCCCGGCGACGAGTTCGTCGTCAGGCCCGGCGAGAAGATCGCCACAGATGGTGTCGTGGTCGACGGCGACTCCGCCGTCGAGCAGTCCGTCCTGACCGGCGAGTCCGTGCCGGTCGAGGTCGGCGTCGGCAGTGAGGTCGCGGGCGCGACCGTGAACACCTACGGGCGGCTGGTGGTGCGCGCGACGAAGGTCGGCGCCGACACGGTGCTGGCGCAGATTGCGCGCCTCGTCGAGTCGGCACAGTCCGGCAAGGCGCCGGTTCAGCGGCTTGCCGACCGCGTGTCGGCCGTGTTCGTCCCGATCGTGATCGTCGTCGCCGTCGCGACGCTCGTCGGCTGGCTTGCGTTCGGTGGTTCGGCCGCGGCTGCGTTCAACGCCGCGGTCGCGGTGTTGATCATCGCGTGCCCGTGCGCTCTCGGCTTGGCCACCCCGACGGCGCTGATGGTCGGAACCGGGCGTGGCGCACAGCTCGGCGTCCTGATCAAGGGCCCGGAAGTGCTCGAGCAGACCCGTCGTATCGACACCGTCGTGCTCGACAAGACCGGCACCGTGACCGAAGGGAAGATGGAGCTCGTCGACGTCGTGCCGCTCGACGGCGCGGGGCGCGACGAGATCCTGCGTCTCGCCGGCGCGGTCGAAGCGCCGAGCGAGCATCCGATCGGCCGTGCGATCGCACGCGCCGCGGAGAGCGAGCTCGGAGCGCTGCCGCCCGTGAACAGCTTTCGCAACCGTCCGGGGCTGGGCGTCACCGGAATCGTCGACGGCCACGAGGTCGAGGTCGGCAGGCGCGACGGCCGCATCGACGTCTCCTGGGACGGCATTCCGCGTGCGACGCTCGCCGTACGCGACACCGTCAAGCCGACGAGCGCAACGGCGGTTGCCGAGCTGAAGCAGCTCGGCCTCGCTCCGGTGCTCGTGACCGGGGACTCGACGGACGTGGCCGAACGCGTTGCGGCAGAGGTCGGCATCGAGCGTGTGCTCGCCGACGTCTATCCCGAGGACAAGATCGCCGAGGTCAAGCGCCTCCAGGGCCAGGGTCGCGTTGTTGCGCTTGTCGGCGACGGCATCAACGACGCCCCTGCGCTGGCGCAGGCCGACCTGGGGCTCGCGATCGGAACCGGCACCGACGTTGCGATCGAGGCGAGCGACCTCACGCTCGTGTCCGGCGACCTGCGCGCAGCCGTCGACGCGATCCGGCTCGCCCGTCGTACGCTCGGCACGATCCGAGGCAATCTCTTCTGGGCCTTCGCGTACAACGTCGCGGCGATTCCGTTGGCGGTCGCAGGCCTGCTCAATCCGATGATCGCCGCCGCCGCGATGGCGGCGTCGTCGGTCTTCGTCGTCATGAACAGCTTGCGGCTCCGCCGGTTCCGCAGCGTCAGGGAGGTGGCATGAAGCACGGCTATGACAAGGTTGCGCTGACGAAGCGGCTGCACCGCATCGAGGGACAGGTGCGCGGGCTCGAACGGATGGTCGACGAGGACCGCTACTGCATCGACATCCTCACGCAGATCTCCGCCGTGAACACCGCGCTCGAAAGCCTCGCCTTCAAGCTCCTCGACGACCACGTGAACCACTGCGTCGCCGACGCTCTTGCATCGGGCGACCCGCAAGAAGCGTCGCGCAAGAGCCAGGAGCTGCTGACGGCCGTGCAGCGCTTTGCACGCACACGCTGAGCCGGATCTGAACCGCGCCGCACTTGCGGCGACGGCGCACTGTCTGACGGGTTGCGTCATCGGCGAGGTCGTCGGGATGACAATTGCGACCGTCTTCGGTTGGGGCAACGCCGCGCAGATCTTCCTGGCGCTCGTGCTCGCATTCGCGTTCGGCTACGCGCTGACGATGCGACCTGTGTTGGCGGCGGGAGTCGGGTTTCGTCGCGCCTCGCGGGTCGCGCTGGCGTCGGACACGGTCTCGATCGGCGTCATGGAGCTCGTCGACAACCTCTTCGTGATCGCCGTTCCCGGCGCGCTTGCGGCGGGTCTCGGCGACGCGAAGTTCTGGTGGAGCATTGCGCTCGGCTTCGTGATCGCCTTCGGTCCCGCCTGGGCCGCAAATCGGTGGCTCATCGCGCGCGGCAGGGGACACGCCGTCGCGCACCAGTACCACCATCGGCCAGACCCCTAAGGCGCGGCGAGCCCCGCCTGCCACGAAGCCCACAGGCGGGCGTAACGCTCGCCCTGGCGCACGAGCTCGTCGTGCGAGGCGATCTCGACGAGACGGCCGTACTCCATCACCGCGACGCGGTCGGCGCGCTGCGCCGTCGAGAGGCGATGCGCGATCGTGATCACCGTGCGCCCCTCCGCCACCGCCGAGAGGGCCGTCTCGACGGCGACCTCCGTCGCCGGGTCGAGGCTCGACGTCGCCTCGTCGAGCACGATCACGGCCGGATCGGCCAACGCGATGCGCGCGATGCCGACGAGCTGACGCTCGCCGGCCGACAGCCGTAGCCCGCGCGTCTGCACGTCCGTGTCGAGCCCGCGCGGCAACGACTCGAAGCGGTCGAGCGCGCCGATCGTCCGCAGCGCACGCCGGACATCGTCGTCGGAAGCGTCAGGGTGCGCGAGCCGCACGTTGTCGGCGAGCGTGCCGGAGAAGAGATGGCCCTCCTGCGGTAGTAGCACGATCTGCCTGCGGAGCGACGAGAGCGTCGCATCGCGCAGGTCGATTCCGCCGAGCTCGATGCGCCCCTTCTGCGGGTCGTACTGGCGCGTCAGCAGCTTGGCGACCGTCGACTTGCCGGCGCCCGTCGCGCCGACGAGCGCGATGTGCTCGCCGGCCGCGACCTCGAGCGTCAGGTCGCGCACGACCGGTCGCTTGCGATACCCGAACGTCACGCCGCTCAGCGTGAGCGCGCCCTCATCCGGCAGGTCGACCGCGTCGGGCTTCTGGTTGATCGTGACGGGCACCTCGAGCAGGCCGACGATCTTGGCGAGCGCCGCGAGGCCCTGCCGGAACTCGCCGAGCCACTCCGTGAAGCGGCCGATCGGGTCGAACAGCTGGATCAGGTAGAGAACGAACGCGCTGATCGTCCCGATCGTGATCTCGCCCTTGCGGTACAGCGACGCCGCCACGAGCAGAACGACGATCAGCGCCGACGCCTGCGCCAGCGGCAGGAATGCGAACAGCCGGATGTTCACGAACGACGCGCGGCGCCACGCGCGAACCTGCGCCTGGCTCCGGGGCTGGTATCGCTCGAGCGTCCGCTGCTCGCGGCGGAACGCCTGCACGACGCGCACGCCGGCGAGCCCTTCCTGCACGACGGTAAGCGTCTCCGCGACTCGATCGCGAATCGCGTGGTACGCACGGCCGGCGCCGTGGTGGAAGCTCCAGCTCGACGCGATCAGGATCGGCAGCGCGACGAGCGAGATCGCCGCCAGCTTCGGCGAGAGAAAGAGCAGCACCACGATCGTGAGACTGATCTGTAGCGCGCTGCCGACGATCTCCACGAGCGCCTCGCGGACGAGCTCGTTGAGGGATTGCACGTCGGAGGTCAGGCGCGACACGAGCACGCCGGCGCGCTCGCGCTCGAAGAAACCGAGCGGCAACGCCTGCAGCTTGTCGAACGACGCGACGCGGAGGGCGTGCAGGAAGCGCTCGCCGGCTCTCGCCGCGAACAACGTCTGCGTCCGCACGAAGAACGGCTTCAGGCAGGCGAGGCAGAGGTAGACGATCGCCGCGACGTCGAGCGGATGCACGTCGTTCTTCTTGATGCCGTCGATCGCGTAGCCGACGAGCAGCGGCCCGGAGAGGGTGATCAACGTCGAGATCACCACTGCCGCGGCCGCCACGGCGTACTGCCGCCGCATCGGTCGCACGAGCTTGCGCACCTCGCGCCAGACCGTCGCTGCGGAAGCCCGCTCCATCAAGCGACGGCCTCGATCGCGAGCAGATCGCGGTAGCGCTTCGACCCGCGCAGCAGCTCGCCGTGTGTCCCCTGCTCGACGATCCGGCCGCCGGCGAGTACGGCGACCCGGTCGGCGAGCGCGATCGTCGCGGGCCGGTGCGCGATCACGAGCGTCGTGCGGCCTTGCATCACGGTGGTCATCGCCGCCCGGATCTCGTGCTCCTTCGTCGCGTCGACCGCTGAGGTGGCGTCGTCCAGGACGAGCACCGCGGGATCGGCGAGGATCGCGCGCGCGATTGCGATGCGTTGCCGCTGGCCGCCCGAGAGCGTGAAGCCGCGCTCGCCGAGGACCGTCTCGTAGCCGTCGGGCAGGTCGGCGACGAACTCGGCGGCGCCCGCGAGCTCCGCGGCACGGGCGACGTCTTCCTCGGACGCATCCGGCCGGCCCAGGCGGATGTTTTCCCTCACCGTGTCGCTGAAGAGAAACGTCTCTTCGAACACGAGCGCCACGGCCTTTCGTACGTCGCTCAGTGCCAGGTCGCGCACGTTGTGTCCGTCGAGGAGCACCGCACCCCCGTCCGGGTCGTACAGCCGTGCGAGCAGGCCGGCGATCGTGCTCTTGCCGGAACCGGTCGCGCCGACGAGCGCCAGCGACTCGCCTGCCGCGACATGAAGATCGAGACCGTCGAGAACGGCATGCCCGTCCTGGTGTCCGAACTCCACGCCGGCTAGCCGAACGTCGCCTTTCACCGGCTGCTCGAGCTTGATCGGGTGCCGCGGCTCATGCAGCTTCGGCTCGGCCTCGAGCACCTCCGTGATCCGCGCACTGGCGCCGACCGCCTTCTGCAGCGTCGTCACGCGCTGGCCGAGGACGCGCAACGGCCAGACGAGGTAGGCGATGTACGCGTTGAACGCAAGGAACGAACCGACCGACAGGTCGCCGTTCAGGACGCGGTGTCCACCGAGCCAGAGCACCCCGACGAGCCCGAGCATCGGCAGGAACTCGAGCGTCGGCATGAAGACGGCGTCCAGGCTCGCAATCTCCAGCGCCCGGTCGACGATCAGATTGCTACGGGTCCGGAAATCGCCGGCCAGCGGGCGGCCGGCACCGATCCCCTTGACCACGCGAATGCCTGCGACGGTCTCTTCGACGAGCGAGGCGGCCGCGCCCCACGCGGCCTGAAGCCGCTCCGTGTATGCGTGGTAGCGCCGGGAGTACGCCCAGCCCGCAACGCTGATCAGCGGCAGCGGGATCAGCACGATCAGCGCGAGCTTCCAGTCGAGGATGAGCAGGATGACGGCGACCGCGACGACAGTCAGCACGTAGCCGATCGTGTGGCCGATCGAGTCCATCATCCGCGCGACGTGCTCGGAGTCGGACGAGGCGCGGCTCATCAGCTCGCCGGGCCCGACGCGGTCGTGGTAGCTCGCGTCGAGCCGCAGCGCGTGCGCGAAGATCGCGTCGCGCACACGGGCGTCGGATCGCGCCCGGTTGCGAATCGCATAGATGTGGCGGACTGAGCCGGCCGTCATCTCGAGGATCCCGACGCCGAGCAGCGCCGCGAGCCACAGCAGCAGCGTGCGGCGATCCTGCGTCAGCACGCCGTGGTCGATCGCGTTCGCCACCATCAGCGGTGCGGCGACGGCGCCGACCTGCCACAGCAGGCCGGAGACGGCAGCGCCGAACACGCCCGCGCTCTGCGAGCGGACGACCGCGCGCACGAACCTCCACGCCGCGCGCCTCTGCGCGTCGTGTTCCCCCATCGTCTGAAGACTACGGTCGGCCAGCCGTGATGCGCAGCGTGTACTCGACGGTGCGGGAAAGAGGCCGGAGCTCGACGTAGACGAAGGCGCCGTGCGCAGTCTTGTTGCGGTACGCGGCCGCGCCGTGTGCCCCGGCCGCAAGCTGCTTCGGCTTCTCCGCGCGCGAGAGAATGCGCGCACGGACGGCGCCTGCCACGCGCACGCGCAGCGTCCGATGCGCCGGCGCCCACGCGACGTACAGGTCGACCGGATCCTCGCTCCGGTCGAGATGCGCGGTGAGGAACGCCGACAGGTGCCCGGTGCGGGTGAGCGGCGGGTTGCCGGTCGGGAACAGCCCGTGCGCCTCGATCTCGGCGGGTTGCTCGTTCGGCTCCTGTGGATCGGAGCGCGGGGTCGCGAATGCGAGCGCGCTGGGGATGTTCAGCAGCCCGTAGCCCGACGCGTCGTCGAAGCCGGGCTTGCCGATGTCGACGGCAGAACGGCGCATGATCTCGAAGAGCTGCGTGTTGTCGAGCTCCGGCCGCCTCGTCCAGACCCACGCGGCGGCGCCGGCGACGAGCGGGGACGAGAAGCTCGTGCCGCGCACCTCCAGATAGCCGGACGCCTCTCGCGCCAGCGGCTCGGCGGCGGGAATGTTCACCCCGGGGGCGACGAGGTCGACGGTCGGCGCGAGTGTCGAGAACGCCGCGTCGTGGCCCGCCTCGGTCGACGCACCCACCGTGAGCACGTGCGGATACGCGGCGGGATAGCCCTTCGGGCTGCCCTCGAGACCCTCGTTGCCCGCGGCTGCGACGACGAGCGAGCCGGAGCGGAAAGCGAACATGATCGTGTCCTCGAGCAGCGGGTCGACGTCCTCGCCCCCGAAGCTGAGATTGATGACCCCCGCGCCGTCGCGCGCCGCCGCGGCGATGCCCTGGATCGCCGCGCCCTCGTTGAGGACCCCGAACGGGCTCGCATCCCACACGCGCAGCACCGCGTCGGGATAGACGCCGACGATGCCGAACCCGTTGTTCGGCGCGGCGATCACGGATGCGACTTCGGTGCCGTGGTCCTCATCCTGATCCGTCGTCGTCTGCGTGTTCATCAAGATCGTGTTCGGCCGCGCGGCGAATTCCGGGTGCGTGACGTCGAGCCCGGAGTCGACGATAGTGACGGCCTTGCCCGGGCCCGGCGGGTCGGCGCGGTCGGCGCCGATCGCGGCGCGCCACCACTCGTTCGGGACGAGCGGGTCCGTCGCGGGCGCCGCGAGCGCGGTCTTGATCAGCAGGCGCTCCCTCTGCCGGACGGCGACGGCCGCCGGCCCCACGGCGCCGTCGGGGACGCGCCAGATCCGGAGCTCGGGCACGAGCATGGTGCCGCCGGCCCGGCGCGCCGCGTCCTCCCCGCCGGGCCGCAGGCGGACGAGGTCCGCGCGGGCCGGCGCGGCGGCCGCGAGGAGCAGTGCGGCCACGATCAGAAGGCGCCTGGCCAAGGTTCTCAGAGTACTCGGGAAGTCCCCGAAAAGCCCCGAATTAGACCTTGCCGCCGAGGCTAGACTCAGGCCATGAGCCACCTCGACGAGCTCGACGAATTCGAGGCAGAGCTCGAGCTCCGCCTCAAGAAGGAGTACACGGCGGTTTTCGGGCTGTTCCGCTACTGCGTCCTGACTCAGGACGCCACATATCTGTGCAACCGCCTCGACCTGGCGCAGGTCTCCCAGCCGAACTACCCCTTCTTCCACCTGCGGATGGAGGACGTGTGGGTCTGGGACAAGAATCGCCCGACGCGGATCATCCCGCGGGCCGAGGTGTGGACGTCGAGCGACGTCACCGTCGAGGAGCTGCGCGGCGAGGGCGAGGACACGCACCTCACCGCCGAGGCGCTCGCCGAGAAGATCGGCGAGTCGCTCTCCGCAGACGAAGACCTCTAGAGCGACCGCATGCTGCTCGCGATCGACGTCGGCAACACGTCGACAGTGTTCGGGCTGTACGACGGCGCAGAGCTGAGCGAGCACTGGCGCGTGGCGACCGAGCGGCAGAAGAGCGGCGACGAGCTCGGCGCGCTCTACCGCAACTTCCTCGACTTCTCGCGCGTCGAGGGCATCGTGCTCTCGTCCACCGTCCCCCAGCTCGTGCGCTCGTACCAGGAGTTCGCGCAGCGCTACACCTCGGCGCAGCTCTTGGAGATGGGGCCGGGCGTGAAGACGGGCATCCCGATTCGCTACGACGATCCGCGCGAGGTCGGCCCCGACCGGATCGCGAACGCCGTCGCGGCGTCCGAGCGGTACGGCGCGCCGTGCGTCGTCGTCGACTTCGGCACCTCCACGAACTTCGACGTCGTCTCGGCCGACCGCGAGTACATCGGCGGCGTCCTCGCGCCCGGGATCGAGATCTCGATGGACGCGCTCTTCGAGCGCGCCGCGCGCCTGCGCAAGATCGACTTCGTCCAGCCGGAGACGGTGATCGGCAAGACCACGGTCGCGGCGCTCCAGTCCGGCGTGGTCTACGGCTTCGCCGGCCAGGTCGACGGGATCGTCGAGCACATCCGCGGCGAGCTCGGGAGCGAAGCGCAGACGGTTGCGACCGGCGGCCTCGCCGACCTGATCGCGCCCCACGCCCGCACGATCGACCGCGTCGATCCCTTCCTCACGCTGGAGGGGCTGCGGCTCGTGTGGGAACGAAACCGCTAGAAGCGGCAGGATTCCTCCCATGACCCTGGTGGGGACCGTCCGCTGGACGTTCCTGGTCTTGGCCCTGGCGGCAACGGCGGCGACGTTCGTCCTGCTGGCCTGGAGCATGCGCGGCCGCAAGGCCGGCCAGCCTCGGCCTGCGCGCAGCGACCGCCGGCGCCAGTCCACCGACCACGGCGACCCGCGTGAAGCCCTCGCGCTCGTCGGCGACGCGCTCGCCGCGACGCACAATCCACGTGTCCTGCTCCCAGTGATCCTCGAGGTGATCACGGAGGCGACCGACGCGCTCGGCGGGCAGATCTTTGCCGGAGCCGACGAGGTTGCGTGGATCGGCGAGATCGGCGGGATGCGAAAGCCGCTGACGCTCGAGCTCGACGCGACGACGCGCTTGCTCCTGTTCCCGCCGGAGAACGGCTTCACGAAGGAGACGCGCACGACGGCGGAGTGGCTCGCGTCGCAAGCGGCGGTTGCCCTCGACAACGCGCGCCTCCACGACATCGTGCAGCGGCAGGCGATCACCGACGACCTGACCGGCCTCGTCAACCGCCGCCGCTTCATCGAGGCGCTCGATGCGGAGATCGAGCGTGCACGCACGTTCGGCTCCTCGCTGACGATCGTCTTGGCCGACCTCGACAACTTCAAGCAGGTCAACGACGAGTTCGGGCATCACGGCGGCGACGTCGTCCTGCGCGCCTTCGCCGACCTCGTCCGCTCGCACGTGCGCGACGTGGACGTGTCGGGCCGGATCGGCGGCGAGGAGTTCGCGATCCTGCTGCCCGAGACGGACACTGCGGGCGCGGCGCGGGTCGCCGAGCGCATGCGCCGCTCGCTGAACGAGGTCGCAATCCCGCTCTCGGAGGGCGCTTCGATCCACGTTGCGGCCAGCTTCGGCGTCGCCGAGCTCGCCGATGATCAATCGGGAGACGATCTTCTTCGCGCTGCCGACGCCGCCCTCTACCGGGCGAAGGACGAAGGGAAAAACCGGGTCGTTGCCTAGCGCAGTTGCAGGACCAGACCTATGCTGTCCCGTAGAAGGCCGATACTTATGCGCGTGCGAATCTCATTCGATGCGCTGCGGCTTTGCCTGCTCGTTGCAGCGGGCGTGACCTCCGGGTACCTCTGGCGTGCCGCTTTCGAGTCGAGCTCGCCCGCAGAGGAGCGGGTTGCGACACCGCCGGGGATTGTCGAGCCCGCCCCGGCGCCGCGGGTCGTTCACATCGCTCCCCACCACCTGACCACCCCGCGGCCGTCGCAGGCCTCCCGCGGCGTGGGGCAGCGTGGCTTCGAGCGAACGGCGTCGACCCTCTTGATTTCGCGGACGGTCGTGACGCCGACGCCTTCGGCCGGCGGCACGACGCAACCGCCGTCGAGCACCCCGACACCGACGCCCACTCCGACTCCGACTCCGGCACCAAAGCCACCGACGCCGAAGCCTCCGGCGCCGAAGCCACCGACGCCTGCGCCGACCCCCGAGCCGCCGACGCCCACCCCGTCGCAACCGCCTGCGGTGGAGTCGCCGCCGCCGACGCCGAGCCCGCCGCCGGCGCCCAAACCGGAGCCGAAGCCCGAGCCCAAACCGGAGCCGAAGCCCGAGCCGAAGCCCGACCCGAAGCCCGACCCGAAGCCGCCACCGCCATCACCGCCTCCGCCGACGACGTCCGGCGACGAAAAGCCGGGCTGGGGCAACGGCGACAAGAACCACGAGCACAGCGGGCCGGGCGGCAAGAAGCCGTAAGGGTCGGTCAGTCCGCGCGATGCCGAGCTGGTACGACAGCTGGGCCGACCGATACGACGACGGGGCAGCAGCCGATGCGCCGGACGTCGCGTTCTACGTCGCGCTCGCCCGCGAAGCCGGCGGGCCGGTGGTCGAGCTTGCGGTTGGCACCGGGCGCGTGGCGATCCCGGTTGCGCGAGCAACGGGCAGGCGCGTGGTCGGCATCGACTCGTCCACGGCGATGCTCGCCCGGGCGCGAGAGCGCGCGGCCGAGGCGGACGTCGAGCTCGACCTACGCGAGCAGGACATGCGGGACATCGAGCTCGAGGAAGCGGCGGCCCTGATCTATTGCCCGGGGCGGTCGCTGCTCCATCTCCCGACCTGGCCCGATCGTCGCCGGTGCTTCGAGCGGGTCGCCGCGTCGCTGCGACCCGACGGCCGCTTCGCGTGGAATGCGTTCGCCTTCGATCATCGGATCGCAGCGGCCGTCGAAGGGCAGCACGCCGACGCGTCTCCGGGCTTGCCCGTGCCGCACACGATCCGCTACAGCGTCGGCGACAATCGTGTCGACATGACGCTGGACGACGGCGCGACCGGTTCGCTCTGGTGGACCACCAAGAACGAATGGCTGGGTCTGCTCGACGTCGCAGGGCTTCGGCTCGAGGCTCTCTACGGCGGGTTTGCAGGCGAGCCGCTCGACGACGACAGCCGCGAGTACGTCTTCGTGGCCCGCCGCTAGCGCCGCCGTGGGCTTCTGGGATGTGTTTTGGCCGACGCTTGTCGCCGGCCTGATCGCGAGCCTCGTCACCGGCCTGCTCGTAGGTCTCGCGATCTGGCGAGTGCAGCAGGCGAGCGACAACCGCCGTTTTCAACGCGACGCGACACGTGAGCTCGCGCGCTTCCGAAGGCGGTTGCTCGAGCGGCTCGTCCAGCCGGATCTCGAGACGGTTGTGATCGGTCTGGCGGCGAACTCCGCAAGGCGCGCGACGGAGCTCGCGCTCTTCATCGAATCTCAGCCCATCGACGAATGGCGCGAGACGCTGCCGGACGAGCGCGGGTTCCTCGACCTGGCGACGTCGATCGTGGGACGCCACGCGACCTTCGCGACGGTCGCAGGTGAGCTCGACTACGCGCTGCAGCCGGCGATCCGCGCGTACAACTCCGCAGCCGGGATCGGCGATTCCAACGACAGCGCCGACCACGCCTACTTCGTCGGACGTATCACCGGCTTCGCGCCGGACGTGCTGCTCACGTGGATCGACATGCCGCCCAGTGCCGGCCCTCGCTTCGACAAGAGCTTTACGGCGCTCAGGGCAGACGACAAGGTTGCGCGGCTTGTCGTTCCCTACGTGACGGCGCGGGCGGAGCTGGTTGCCTTCATCAAGGCGTTGCGCCGCACAATGACTGTCGAACGGAGGTCGAAATGACCGGGCGCTTCCTCTTCGACCACGTGCGGCTGCCGGTGCGTGACCTCGCACGGAGCCGGTCGTTCTACGAGCAGGCGCTGCGCCCGCTCGGTGTCACCGTCGTGGACAACCCGGCCGGCCCCGGTTTCACGCTGAACAATCAGGACCTCTGGCTCGGCGAGGCGGATGCGGCGGGCGCGTCGCTGCACATCGCGTTCGCCGCGCCTGACCGCCAAGCCGTCGACGCGTTTCATGCTGCCGCCCTCGGCGCCGGAGGCGTCGACAACGGACCGCCCGGGCTGCGGCCTCACTATCACCCTGGGTACTACGCCGCATTCGTGCTCGACCCGGACGGCAACAACATCGAAGCCGTCTTTCACGGCGACGATTGACGCTCAGCCGCCGCCGTAGATCGAGATCGGCATCGAGTCGAGCAGGATCTCGTCGGCCGGATCCGGCAGCTCGGCCTCGAGCCGCTCGACGAGCTCTGCCGCGCGGGGCGCGGCCGCAAGCAGACGCGTGACGACGTCCTCCGTCGCTTCGAGCTGCACGAGCTCCTGCTTGAACGGCTTCGGGAAGCGCCCGCGGCCGAGGTACCACCCGTAGAACTTCTTCAGGAACCCGGAGGCGCGTCGCTCGCCGAGCTCGCGCACGGTCTCGCGGATGAACACGATCAGCTCGGCGGCGACCTCTTCGCGTGACGGCTCCGCAGCGCCGCCGTCGAGGATCTCACTGAGCGCCCACGGGTTGCCCTGCGCTGCTCGGCCCACCATCACGGCAGCGGCGCCCGTCGTCGCGAGCACGGCCTGCGCGCGGGCCCGTGAGGTGATGTCGCCCGAGGCGATCACGGGGACGTCGACGAGCTCGACGAGCTCGGCGGTGAGCGAGTGATCGGCTTCGCCGGTGTACATCTGACGCGCCGAGCGCGGATGGAGCGTCAGCGTTGCGGCACCGGCATCGACGAGGCGCGGCCCGATCTCGAGGCACGCGCGGGAGCCGTGCTCCAATCCGCGGCGCATCTTCACGGATAGGGGCACGCCCGCGGCCGTCGCGACAGCATCGACGACGGCGCACGCGCGGTCGGGATCCTCGAGCAGCGTCGCCCCGGCGCCGGTCTTCGTCACCTTGCGTACGGGGCAGCCGAAGTTGATGTCCACGATGTCCGCCCCGGCCGCGACGACCATCCGCGCGGCTTCGGCCATCACCGAGGGGTCGGAGCCGAAGATCTGAATCGCAAGCGGGTGCTCATCCCGCGCGACGCGCAGGTAGCCGAGCGTCCGCTCGTTCCGGTGCTCGAGCCCGGCGCAGCTGACCATCTCCGAGCACACGAGCCCGGCGCCGTAACGGCGCCCCTGGCGCCGGAACGCCTGGACGCTCACGCCTGCCATCGGCGCGAGGACGAGCCGCGACGGAATCTCGACGTCCCGAATCCACCATGTTTCGCGCAGATTTACCTGCATAGAGCGGGAAATGGTACCTCCGAGCCCTGTTGACGGCCTGTGAGCGTGTAGCTACTATTCGCGCCCGCGACGGCGCCTCCAGCGCCGCGTTTTTTCGTAAGAAGGGGACTGATCGTGAAGGAAGTCATCCTCACACCTGAGGGCTACGAGAAGCTGAAGCACGAGATCGAGGAGCTCTCGACCGTGAAGCGGCGTGAAGTCGCCGAGCGTATCCGGGTCGCGCGTGAGTTCGGCGACATCGCCGAGAACGCGGAGTACGACGACGCGAAGAACGAGCAGATGCTGCTCGAGCACCGCATCGCGACGCTCGAAGAGCGCCTCCGCGACGCGCGCGTCATCTCCAAGAAGGACATCGCCAAGGACGTTGTGTCCATCGGCTCGAAGGTCAAGCTTCGGGACGTCGCCGCCAAGGAGACGATCGAGTACCACATCGTCGGCTCGGCAGAGGCGGACCCGTCCGCGAACAAGCTCTCGAACGAGTCGCCTGTCGGCAAGGCGATCATCGGCCACAAGAAGGGCGAGACGGTCGAGGTCACCGCCCCGCGCGGGACGCTCAAGTTCAAGATCCTCGAGATCAAAGCGGCGTAGTGCTCGAACGGCTGAAGCGGCTGTTCAGGCGAGAGCCCGAGCAGCAGCAGCCGCACCAATCGGATCCCCGAGCTGAAGCCGAGCTTCCGGCCGGTGCGCTGACGGGGCTCACGTCGCCGCTTGACGTGGGCGCCGAGCGCGCGACCGCGGAGCCGTTCGACGAGCAGCATTCCTAGAGAGACGGTCCTCTGCTACCACGCGGTGTCGCCCACGTGGCAGCACCGGCTCTCGCTGACGCCGGAGTTGTTCTGGCGACAGCTGCGCGCAATGCGCATCTTCGGCCGCATGCACGTGACGTTCGACGACGCATACCGCAACATCGAGTCGACCGTGCGCCAGCTGCTGCGGCGGGAGATCCCCGTGACGATCTTCGTCTGCACGGCGTACGCCGATCGTGACGGCGCTCCGTTGACGATCCCTGAGCTCGCGACAGACGACGCCGCCGAGCTGGAGCAGCTTGCGACGATGGGCTGGGACGAGCTCCGGCGGCTCCGCGACGTGGGAGCCCGCGTCGGGTCGCACGGCGTCTCGCACGCACACCTCACCACGCTTTCGGCGTCCGACCTCGAGCGCGAGCTGAGCGAGTCGAAGCAGCGGATCGAGGCAGAGCTCGGCGTTGCGTGCCCGGACTTCGCGTATCCGTTCGGCGAGCGCGACGAACGCGTCCGTACCTTCGTGCGCGAGGCGGGCTACGAGCGCGGCTTCGCGCTGCGAGGCGATCCGGCCGACCCGTACGACCTTCCGCGCGTCGACCTGTACCGCTGGCACGGCGTTGCGAGGACGATGCTGAAGGCGTCGGTCAAATACCGCCTGCTTCCGGTGCCGCGCGGACGCCGTTAGGCTCTTGCGCTGGTGTCGCCGCCGAAACGTTTTCCCGACCGTGACGAGATTGCAGCGGTCCACCAGGAGGCGGCGAAGCTCGAGCCAGGGACCGAGTCGCACGATCAACGCCGGTTGGCCGGCCGCGTGCTCGGGCGGCGAGACCTCGGCAAGCTCGTGTTCGCCGATCTCGTCGACCGCACCGGTCGGATTCAACTGCTGATCCGGCCCGAGGAGGTTCCCCTGGCGGAGCTCGACCTCGGCGACATCGTCGGCGTGAGCGGTGTTCCGACGAAGACACGGCGCGGCGAGCCGTCGCTCGCAGTTCGCGAGCTCGTCGTCCTCGGCAAGATCCGGCGGCCGCTCCCGGACACCTTTCACGGCGTCACCGATCCGGAAGTGCGCTATCGCAGGCGGTACCTCGACCTCCTGATGAACGAGGACGCGCGGCGCGACGCGATGATTCGGGCGCGGATGATTTCCGCCATCCGCGCTCATCTCGACGCGGAGGGCTTCATCGAGGTCGAGACGCCGATCCTGCAACCGCGTTACGGCGGCGCGTTCGCCGAGCCCTTCGTGACGCATTCGGAGTACCTGGACGGCGACGTCTATCTCCGCATCGCGGACGAGCTCTACCTCAAGCGCCTGATCGTCGGCGGGCTCGAGAAGGTGTACGAGCTCTCCAAGGACTTCCGCAACGAAGGCGTCTCCTACAAGCACTCGCCCGAGTTCACGCAGCTCGAGTGGTACGAGGCGTATGCGGATTACCGCGACACGATGAAGAGAACGGAGACGCTCGTCTCACGCGCAGCCGAAGAGGCGATCGGAGGGACGAAGGTGAGTTTCCGCGGCGCGGACGTCGAGCTCGCGCCGCCGTGGCAGCGAATTCGCTTCTCCGATGCGCTCGAGGATGCAGGCGTGTGGTCGCGCGATGCCGAGGAGCTTCGCGCCAAGCTCGACGCGGCCGGGGTCGACACGGGCGCCGACAAGACCTGGGCGCAGCTGGTCGACCACGCGTACTCGCACTTCGTCGAGCCGGCGCTGGTGCAGCCGACCTTCGTCGTCGATTGGCCGATCGAGACCTCGCCGTTCGCGCGCAAGACCGACGACGACCCGACACTCGTCGAGCGCTTCGAGTGCGTCGTGAACGGCATGGAGTTCGGCAACGCCTTCAGCGAGCTGAACGACAGTCTCGAGCAAGCGGAGCGTTTCGACATGCAGGCTGCCGAGCGTGCCGCCGGGGCGACGGAGGCCGAGGCAGGCGACCCCGATTTCGTCGAGGCCATGTCGTACGGGATGCCCCCGACCGGCGGCTGCGGGATCGGCATGGACCGGTTGGCAATGGTGCTCACCGGTCGCGAGACGATTCGCGACGTGATTCTCTTTCCCGCGCTCCGCCAGAGCGAGTGAAGCGTGCAGCCGTCATCGCGCTCTGCGCGCTGGGCGGGCTCGCCGTCGGTGGCATCTGGACGCTGCTGCAGGCCGACAGCTTTCGCGCAGACGCGCGCGTGCTCGTCCGGCCGCACACCTCGGCGGTCACCGCGCTTGCGCAAAGCAGTCTGATCGAGTCGAACGTCGCGCAGACGCTGCATCTCTCGTCGCCGCCGAAGATCACGGCGAGCGAAGGCACGGGCGGCGTTCTGACGGTGTCCGCTCACGGCGGCAGTCGCGAACGCGCGCGGCAGACCGACGCCGAGGCGGTCGTGATCTTGGCGCAGAAGGTGCCGCAGCGTTTTCCCGGGGCGCGCGCGACCGTGCTCGACCCGGCGCACGTCGCCGAGCAGACGAGCCCGACGCCCGGGCGCAACCTCCTGATCACCGGTGTCGCCGGTCTCCTCCTCGGAATCGCGGCCGCGGCAACGCTCGCCCGCAAACGGGCGACTTCGGCGACGGCCGGCGCGCCCGACCCACGCGCCGAGCGGCGTCTGCAGCGGCGGATCGACCAGGTTGCGCAGCGCGAGCGCGCACTCGCGCAGCGCGCCGGCCAGCTTGCGGCGCGTGAGCAGGACCTCACCCGGCGCGAGCGCGCGCTCGAGGAGCAGCGCGTCGAGCCGGAACCGCAGCCCGAGCCCGCAGCCGAGCCGCGGCCGGAGCCCGAGCCCGCGCCGGAGGTGCCGGTGGCGCCTGCGCCGGCCGCGGCGCCGACCGCAGTCGCTGGCACTTGGACGCTCGGCGCGCTCGAGACGCTGACCCGGGAGCGCTCCGACGCCGGCGCGTCGCAAGAGCAGAAAGACGAGTGGTCGACGTACCTCTTCCTGCTGCGCGAGCACGCAGACGCGGACGGAACCCTCCCGGCCTCGTTCGACCAGCTCGTGAACGACGTGTTCGGGCCGCTGCCCCAGGCCGGATGAGGCGCGCGCTCGAGCCGCCGTTCGCGGTCGGTGTGCTCGCGGCCATCGTCTTTGCGGTGTGGTTCGCCAAGGACGCGGGCTACGCTCCGACGACGTGGTACACGGGCGCGCTCTTTCTGGTCGCGCTCGGGGCGGTGGCATTCCTCGCCTACGGTCACGCGCCTGTCTCGAGGACGGGTGTCGTTGCGATTGCGTGTCTCGGCGCTTTCGCGGCCTGGTCGCTCCTGTCGATCACTTGGAGCTCCGACAAGGGGATCGCCTGGGACGGTGCCAACCGGACGGTCCTCTACTTCGTCGTCTACACCCTGTTCGCGGCGCTGCCGTGGCGGCGAGCGTCCGTCGTCGTGCTCATCTGCGGGCTGTCGATCGCGGCGCTCTGCATCGGAGTCGTGGACCTTGCGCGGTCGGCCGGTGACCCGACCTCCTTCTTCATCATCGGCCGCTTTTCGGCGCCCGCCGGCTACGCGAATGCCGCGTGCGCGCTGTACGTCTTCGCTGCGTGGCCGCTCGCGTACGCCGCCGCGCGGCGGGAACCGCCCGCTGTCGTGCGGGGCGCTCTGCTGGCGTGTGCGACTGCACTCGTCGAGCTCGCGGTGCTGACGCAGAGCCGCGGTTCGCTCTTCGCGGTGCCTGTTGCCGTCGTCGCCTACCTGCTCATCGTCCCGTACCGCCTCCGCGCTGCACTCGCCGTCGCGGCTGTGGCGATCACGACCTATCTCGCGCGCCCGCGGTTGCTCGACGTGTTCGATCCTGTGCGCCTCGACCGAGCGGACGCGGGCGACGCGATCCGCTCCGCGCTGGGTGCAATCGGGCTGAGCTTTGCGGCTGTGCTCGTCGGCTGGACGCTGGTCGCGCTCCTCGATCGCCGGATCTCGCTCTCGGAGCGCACCGTCCGAATCGCAAACGGCGCGGCGCTCGGCGTCGTCGTCCTCGCGGTCGTTGTCGGTGCGTTCGCTTTTAGCTCGGTCGACGTCGGTGCGAAATGGCGGAGCTTCAAGGCCGGCTACCCGGCCGAGACGGGCGGCTCGCACTTCTCGATCGGGCTCGGGAGCAACCGTTACGACTTCTGGCGCGTTGCGGTGGGACAGTTTCGCGACCGCCCGTTGACCGGCGCAGGCGCGGACAACTTCGCGGACGACTACGTCCGCGAGCGCCGGAGCTCGGAGGAGCCGCTCTATCCCCACAGCCTCGCGCTCCGCATTCCGGCGCAGCTCGGAGTGGTCGGGTCGCTGCTCTTCCTCGGCTTCGTGGTCGCGGCTGCGCTCGCCGTCACGCGCGCGAGTGACTTCGCCGACGGCGTCGCACGGGCGGGCGTGGCCGCCGCCGTCTATTACGCGATCCACGGATCCGGCGATTGGCTTTGGGAGTTCTCGGGGCTCGGTGCTCCCGCATTTGCGTGGCTCGGATTAGCGGCCTCGCGGCCGGCAGCCGTCCGTACACCTGGGTGGCCGCTTCGGGTCACCGCAATTGCGACTGCAATCGTGGCTGCGCTCTCCTTCGTTTTCCCGTGGCTTGCCGCGCTCGAGGCCCGCCGCGCGGCACAAATCTGGACGGAAAACCCGGCCGGGGCTTTTTCGGCGCTGCATCGCTCGCACCGGCTGAACCCGCTCAGCGCCCGCGCGGACCTCCTGGCCGGCGCGATCGCCAGTCGGAAGGGCGACATCCCGCGGATGGCACGGGCATTCGAAAGCGCAGCGAGTCGCACGCCCGACGACTGGTATGCGCACCTAGAGCTGGGGATCGCCTACGCCGCACTCGGCGACCGCCGCCGAGCTCTTTCGGAAATTGCACGTTCAAAACAATTGAATCCGGGGGAAGAGTCTCTGCGTATCGTCCGTCGGGAGGTGCTTGCGGGACGGCGCATCGACCGTTACCAAATCGACCAGTTGTTCGTTAACAGGGTGCGTTCGCGCGTCGGACCATGACCCGTTCGAGTGATTTTTGTCAGGAGAGTGTGTGTGTAGGCCAGAAAATTGTCGCAATCGTTTGACCAGCCGGGAAGTGGTAACTACCCTCGAACTAAGGTCAATTTTGCGGCAGAGATTGGGGAGGCAAGGATGAAACTGCGGTGTTTGATACTCGCGGTGTGCGCGGTGCTTTTGCTCGCGCCAACCGCTCTTGCGGCCGGCGCAAGCGGGTCAGCAGGCCAGGGTTACGGCGGAAAAGCAGGCGAGGTGCAGAACGAGGTCAGCCAGGGACCGCTGAACGCGGTGGCGGGGAAGAGCAGCCTGCCGTTCACCGGCCTCGACCTCGGATTGCTCGTCGCCGGGGGATTGGCATTGCTCGTCGTCGGCGCCGGTCTGCGGCGCGCAGCGGCGAAGCGGGCGCCGTAACAGAGCGTCTGCGGCCGACAACTGACTGCGGCACGTGTCGATCCTCGAACAGACGACTGATGTAACCGCTCTCGCGGGCCTCGCGGAGCGCTCAAGCAGCGCGCCGTCTCGCTCGCTTGCACGGCGCTGGCTTGCGCTCGCGCCGCTTGCGGATGCAGCCGTCCTGACGTTCGCTGTCGTCGTCGAGCGCCTGGGGGGCAGAGCGCTCGACGCCGACAGCATGCCGGCCGGCTGGGTGGTCGGCTTTCCCGCGATCACGATGGCTCTGCTTGCCGCGGGCGGCTTCTACCGGCAGCGGCTGCGGCTCCAGCTGCTCGACGATCTCCGCACGATCGCCGGCGCAACGGCGATCGCGTCGATGGCGACCATCGCCCTGCCGGTTCTGACCGGCGCGAACACGATCGGGCTTCCGGCACAGGGAGTCCGCCTCTGGCTCTTCGCGACGGTGTACCTCACTGCGAGCCGCGGGGGCCTGATCTCGTCGGTGATCGCGTCGCGACGTTCCAACGCGTCCGTGCCCGCGCTCATCGTCGGCGCCGGCAGCGTCGGACGGCTGATCGCGAAGCGGCTCGCGGACCATCCCGAGATCGGCCTTTCTCCGATCGGTTTCCTCGACAAGGAGCCGCGCACGGCGATCGGCGACGAGCCGACGCTCCCCGTCCTCGGCGCCAGCTGGGATCTCGGCGACGTGATCGACGCTCACGGCGTCGAGCACGTCGTGTTCACGTTCTCGACTGCGCCGCACGACGTCATGCTGCGCATGGTCGACGAGTGCAATCGCCGCGGCGTCCGCGTGACGCTCGTGCCGAGGCTCTTCGAACGGCTGCCGCGCGACGTCACGATCGACTACCTCGGCGGCGTCCCGCTGCTCACCATTCATCCTTCCTCGCCGAAGTCGTGGCGCTTCCGCGTCAAGTACGCAGTCGACCGCGTCGTCGCATTCCTCGCCATCCTGTTGCTGTCGCCGATCTTCCTCGCGCTGACGGTCGGCGTGCTCATCTCGGCCGGCCGCCCTGTCTTCTTCCGGCAGCGCCGCGTCGGTTGCGACGGACGCGTCTTCGAGATGCTCAAGTTCCGGTCGATGCGTGGCAGCGCGGGTCCCACCTCGGCCGGCACCGACGTCCTCGATGTCGCGCCGGGCGGCGTGGAGGGCGAGGATCGCCGGACGCGCTTCGGAATGCTTCTGCGACGGTCGTCGCTCGACGAGCTCCCGCAGCTGCTCAACGTCCTCTTCGGCGACATGAGCCTCGTCGGCCCGCGCCCGGAGCGGCCCGAGTTCGTGGAGCTCTTCGACGGTCGGATTCACCGTTACAGCGACAGGCACCGCGTGAAGTCCGGGATCACCGGCTGGGCCCAGATCAGTGGCTGGCGCGGCAAGACCTCCCTCTCGAGCCGAGTCGAGTGGGACAACTGGTACATCGAGAACTGGTCGCCGTGGCTCGACTTCAAGATCATGCTGCGGACCTTCGGCGCCGTCGTTCGCGCCGGCTCCACCGTCGAATAGCGTTTGACCCATGCCGGGGGATGGGGGACGCGTTCGCGTCGCGATCGCGCACGAGTGGCTCGTGCGCTACGCGGGCTCCGAGCGCTGCGTGGCGGAGCTGCTCGAGGAGTTTCCCGACGCTCGCCTGCTGACGACGGTCGTCCGGCCGGAGGCGCTTCCCGCGGACCTCGCAGGCGCGGAGCCGTCGTTCCTCCAGCGCATTCCCGGTGCGACGTCGGCGCACGAGTGGCTGTTGCCGTTGATGCCGCTCGCGTGGGCCGTCCGCGAGGTGCGTGACGTGGACGTCGTGGTCTCGAGCAGTCATGCGTGCGCGAACGCCGTGCGCGTCGCACCCGGAACACCGCACCTGAGCTACTGCCACACGCCGATGCGCTACGCGTGGGACTTCGCGTCCGAGGCGGAGCGCTTCCCGTCCGGGATTCGCCCGCTTGCGCGCGTCGGCATGGGCGGCTTCCGCCGGTGGGACCGCCGGGTCGCGCAGCGCATCACGCGATTCATCGCGAACTCGTCGGCCGTCGCCGACCGGATCGAGCGCTTCTACGGGCGCTCGGCGCACGTGGTGTACCCACCGGTCCGGACCGATTACTTCACGCCCGGCGGCGAACGCGAAGACTTCTTCCTCTTCGTCGGTCGCTTCGTCGCGTACAAGCGCGCCGACCTCGCGATCGAGACATTCCGCGGATTGCCGTACGAGCTCCGGGTCGTCGGCGGCGGCGCAGCCGAAGCATCGTTGCGCGCTCATGCACCTGCGAACGTCAGCTTCCTCGGCGAGGTGTCCGACGACGAGCTGCGCCGCCTCTACCGGAGCACAGCGGCCGTGATCGCCCCCGGCGTGGAGGACTTCGGCATTGCCATGGCGGAGGCGCAGGCGTGTGGAGCACCTGTCATCGCGCCCGCGGCCGGCGGTGCGCGCGACATCGTCGTGGCCGGCGTCACGGGATGGCTCGTCGCGGACGCGTCGATCGACGGATACCGAGACGCCGTCCGGGTAGCGGCAACGAAACCGCTGGACGCCGCCGAGATCGTGCGCCATGCACAACAGTTCTCGGCGAGCAGGTTTCGCGCGCAGATGCGCGACGAGATCGAGAGCGTCGTCTAGCGCTTCGCCGCGCCGGCGAGCAGGGCGCTCGGCCCGTCAGTCGTGAGCCGGCGCACGCCGTCGCCTCCGATGCGCTCGGCGAGCCGGCGTAGCACCTCCTCGAGCCTGCGACTCGTATGGCCGGGCCGGTGCGCGTCGGTCGCGATCAGGTCTGCGCGTCCCGAGCTGACGAGGCTGAGCGCGGTCTGGGCAACGGATCGTCCCCATGCGCCCGCGAGGCTCGTCGCGACGACTTGCACGAGCGCTCCTTCGTCTTGCGCGGCGGCCAGCGGGCTTACGTCGCGCGCGAGTGCGCGACACCGTTCGGGGTGGGCGAAGACCGGAAGCAGCTGCGCGTCCCGGACGTGCGCGAGCAGCGTCGGCACTGCGCTGGCGGGCGTGGTCGGCTCCAGCTCGACGAGGACGTAGCGGCCGCCGATCGCGGACTCGTGCAGATCCCGGCGCTCGAGCGAGAGCGCAAAGGCCGGGCTCAGCTCAGCGGCCAGGTGGAGCACCAGGTCGACTCTGGAGAGGCGAAGCGCCTGCCTGAGCTCTGTCAGGCGCTCTCGCGCGACGGCCATGTCGGTCGGGAAACGTCGCGAGCGGTGCGGCGTGCAGACGACCGTCACGATGCCGGCGTCGACGAGCTCGCCCGCGAGCGCGACAGCCTCGTCGAGCGAACGCGTGCCGTCGTCGAGGCCGGGCAGCAGATGGCAGTGCGTGTCGATCACGGCGACGACAGCAGGCGGACGAAGAGCTCGCACAGCGAGCGCGCCGTGCGCTCCCAGGAATACGTCGCGGCGACGCGGCGGCCGCGCGCACGAAGGTCTGCCCGAAAGGACTCGTCGGCGGAGACGCGGCGCACGGCGTCGACCCAGGCGCGGCGCGCGTCCACGGGCAAAAGGAGAGCGCCGTCGCCCGCGATCTCGCGGAGCGCCGGGAGGTCACTCGCGAGCACCGGACAGCCGCGGGCCATCGCCTCCAAGGGCGTGAAGCCGAAGCCCTCGTGGCGTGACGGCAGCACGGTGGCAACAGCTTGGCGATACAGGCGGTCGAGCTCGACGTCATCGGCGTCGTGGACGAGGCTGATCCGGGCCCGTGTGCGTGCGGCACGGATCGACGCCACGAGCTCGTCGAAGCCCGTGCCCGGCCTCCCCACGAGCACGAGCCGCCCCGGGATGTCCGCGTCGTCGAAGACGTCGACGAGGAAGCGCACGTTCTTGTGCTCGCTCAGATCGCCCACGTACAGCAGGTACGGGTCCTCCGCCGCCGCCTCGGTTGCCGGCGTCGATCTGGACGCGGCCAGACCGGGGCCGGAGTGGATCACCGTGATGCGCCCCGCGTCGGCGCCGAGCACGCGTACGGCCTCGTCACGCGCATAGCCGGACACCGCGACGGCAGCAGCCGCACGGCGTGCCGCCCAGGGATGAACCAGGCGCTTGTACAGCCGCGGCGCTGCGACGTCGTGAATTGTGGTGACGAAACGCCGGCGAGGCGCCAAGAGCGGGCCGGTCAGGTCGAAGAAGTGGAGCAGCTCACTGCGCTCGCTCGCGGCGGCCAGCTGCTCTGCGACGATCCTTACCGGGCCGGCCTGCGGGTTGCCGAGGCGCCCGCCGACGAGCCTGACCTCGAGCGAGCGAGGCGCGAGCGTCTCCGCAGCTGTCGACGTCGTCACCAGCTGCAGGCGCAGCGCGTCGTAGTCGTGCGCGACCGCGTCGAGCGCACGGAGCAGCGAGGCGGCGTACCGCGGGACGCCGGAATGCCCGGCGGCGATGAGGCCGATCAAGCCGACCGGCGGAGCCGAACTCATGGTCTTTCGGCTGCCGCCGACTCCCGCGCTGCGCTGAGCGCGATCCCGAGCACGAACATTTCCAGAAACGCAGACGGAAAGCCGATGAACGAGCTTCTCGTCAGCGCATCGATCAGCAGCGCAGCGAGCACTGCGAGCGCGAACCACGCCTCGCGCGCGCCCGCCCGCACGTAGTCGCGAGCGAGAAGTGCGACGCGTCCGAAGATCGCGAGCAAGACGGCAAGGCCGACGAGCCCGACATCGGCGACCGTTGCGAAGTACCCGGAGTCGACGGCGAGCGAGGTCCGCTGCGTCGTGCCTTGCGCGACCGTGAACGTGTAGCCGGCGCGTTCGGCGGCGGTGCCGACCTCGCCGACGCCGCGACCGAGCGGCCAGTCCACCGGAGACCCCAGCGCCGCCCGCCACGCCGACGTACGTCCGTTCAACGTGATCGCCGCCGAGCCGTTCGGGTTCGCCAAGGTCCGCGATTCAGTCCCTTCCGCCTGGATGAGCAGGATCGCGGCGGTCACGACGAGCGTCGCCGCCAGCGCAACGGCGACGGCGACGCGCCGCCGGCGTGCAAGCTCGATGGCGAGGAACGCGAACATGATCAGGACGGCCGTGCGCACGTAGGAGACCGCGAGGCCGGCCAGGATCAGACACGCAGCCCCGCCCATCGCGAACGTACGACGCCGGGCAAACGCAGCGGCCGCGAAGGCGAGAGTGAGAAACGATGCATACGCGAACGGCTCGTCCATCGTCCCGAAGCTGCGCAGGTGCCCCTGGATCGTCCGGATCTGAGTGTTGTAGGCGAACCCGAGCGCGTTCAACTGCGCCGGCCCGACCACCTGCTGCAGCAGGCCGACTCCGGCGACGAAGCAGCCGGTGACGACGAGTGACAACGCGGCAGCGCGCAGCGTCTTGCGCGGATGCGGCAGAACCAGTCCCGCCAGGAACAGCAGGATCGGCTCGCTCGCAAGCCGCACCCCGTGAAACCACGCGACGTCGTGGCGCCCCGCGACGTTCACCACATACAGAAACAGGAACAGGAGCGTCGCCGTCAGCAGCCACTGGTCACCTGCAGGCAACCCCGCACGCCGCCTGGCCGCGCTTGCGACGAGCGCGGCGACGACCGCGGCGAGGACGATCGCATCCTTCGCGGGCCCGAGCCGCGGATTGACGAGCACCTTCGCCGCCGGCAGGAGCGCGAAGACCGGAATCGTCAATCCGACGGCCAGCGGGGGATTTGCGATGAACAGGTACGTCGCGGCGCTGAAGAAGCCGACCGCGAGCAGGACGCCGATGCTCGTCCCGGCACCGCGCTGCGTCGCCGCATAGGCGAACATCGTCGTGAGGACTGCGCCGACAGCGAAGAGCAGGGCGTCGGCGCGCGTCAAGCGGAGTGGCAGGTCAGCGTCCTCCGTAGTAGCCGTACTGCTCTTCGCCGCCGACGTCGGTCATCACGGCGCCGTCGACGCTCGTGCCCCAGCGCCTAGCCTGGCGCATCAACGAACGGAGGCTGCGGTGCGTCACGCGGCCGTTCCGCACCACGACCAGCGCGGAGTCGATCTGCTGCGCGAGATCTGCCATCTCTGCCGTGAGCAGTGCCGGCGGCGTGTCGAGGACGACGAAGTCCGCGTGCTTGCGCAACTCGTCGAGCAGCCGCAGGAGCCGTTGCGCGTTTACCGACGCCTGCGCACGCTGCGTACCGCCCGCGGGCAGCACCCAGAGGCGGCCGCCCAGCGCGTTCCCCCTGGCAGTCCGCGGCGCGCCTCCGTTGGTGCTCGCGATCGGAGCCGCGTCGGGCTTCGGCCCTTCGAGCGTCACTTCCCAGACCGCACCCGGCGTCGGCAGCTGTCCCGCGAGCACCTGCAGCGTCCCGGGGGCGTCGGCGGGAATGTCGAACACGTCGCCCAGCGAGGCCTTGCGAAAGTCGAAGTCCGCGATGATCACGCGCTCGCCGCGCCGCGCCAATGCGACGGCGAGGTTCGCGGCCGTCGTCGTCTTGCCTTCGGAGGAGACGGCGCTGGTGACGGCGAGCACGCGCGGTTTCTCGGCGCCTTGCGCAATCGTGGCTGCCAGCAAGGCGTATGTATCGCCGAACGTCGTCTCGTAGCGGCCGTAGGTGACGAGCCGCGCGCGTCGCGGGAGCTTCCGCACGCTGGCAAGGACCGGAGCGCCGAGAATGTCCTCGACGTCGCCCTCGGAGCGAACCGTCGTGTCGATCGCTTCGCGCGCCGCGACGAGCAGCAGCGCGATGACGAGGCCGATCGCGGCACCCAGGAGGCCGTCCTTGATCGGGGCCGGCCGAGTCTTCGTCGCCGAGTCCGCTCGGTCGACCAGCGTTGCGTCGTTGTTGAGCGTCTGCAGCAGCTGGAGCGTGTTGAGCTGTTTCTGCAGGTCGGCGGCCGTGGTGGACGACGAAGCGGTGAGCGTGTCGAGCCGCGCCTTCACCTCGTCGATCGCCTTGCTGATCGGCTTGCCGAGCACTTCCGCGCGCCAGGAGAGGTATGCGCGCGCGACGGCGTTGGCGATCTGGACGGCGTGGCTGCCGCGCGAATCCGTCGAGGTGAACGTGAGGATGTTGTCGCTGCCGCTCGAGACCGACGTCGCAGCGTGAAGCTCGCTGCCCGTCCCCAGGCGTCCGCCCGTTTGGCTGGCCGCACGGTCGTACAGCTCCGGCGAGTCGGCGAGGGCCTTCGCCATGGCTTCGGCCCGCTGCGGGTCGACAAACGGAGGCTGCGTCCCGGTGATCGCCTCACCAAGGCTCTGCTGCGCGACCAACACGCGCGCGCTTGCGGAGTAGCGCGGTCCCTGAATCTGCCGAATGACGATCGAGGCAACGGCCCCGAGGACGACCAACGCGATGATCAGCCCCGCCGAACGGCGGACGGCAGCTTTGAAGGCTTCGGCTCCAGAGGTCATCGTGCGATGGCGCGAGCTGTCCAGCCCGCGCGCTCAGTCTAGAGCGCCCGCCTGCCGGACTACGTCGCCGGCCACTCGAATGAGGGATGTGCCCCGCGCCGGCCTTTAGTCGCTCGATCGAGGGGTCGCGCCTCTCGGACGGCGGCCCGATCCCGAGCACAGCACCGCCTACCCCAGGAGGCCGCTCTGCTCGCCCGCCGCATCGTCTTCGCCTTCATGTCGGTCGCCGTCGTCGCGATGGCGCCGCTGACGTGGTCCGGCGGCGCGTCGGCCGGATGGGTCAGGGTCAGGCCGCATATGGAAAGCAAGCATGCGAGCCGCATGGAGCCCCGACGCACGACGGCTCAGTCCGCGCACGCGTCGGCAGGCGCGACCGCGATTGCGCTCGGTGGGGCGATCCAGAACGAGCCCGACGTGGCGCAGGCACGCGACTTCGACGCGATCGCGGCCGGGGGCGCCCACTGGATTCGGATGGACGTCAACTGGGACGTCGTCCAGCGTGACGGGCCGGCGAGCTACAACTGGTCGCCGTTCGACGGAGTCGTCCGTGCCGCTCGCGCGCGCGGCCTCGACGTGCTCGCGACGATCCTGTACACGCCGCCGTGGGCGCGCCCTGCAGGGACGGGCGCCAACACGCCGCCCGTGTCCGTTGCGGCCTACGCCGACTTCGCCCGCGCCGCGGCCGTGCGCTACGCGCCACTCGGTGTCCACGCCTACGAGATCTGGAACGAGCCGAACTCAGCGTCGTTCTGGGCCCCGCACGCGGACGCGGCCCGGTACACGGAGCTCCTCACCGCGGCGGCAAGTGCGATTCGCGCGGCGGATGCAAAGGCATTCGTCGTGACGGGCGGCATGTCACCCGCGCTCGACGCAGGCGGCAACATCGCGCCCGTGACGTTCCTGAAGGACGTCTATGCGCATGGCGGCAGGGCGTCGTTCGACGCGGTCGGCCACCACCCGTACTGCTGGCCGGCGATGCCGGGAGATGCGGAGTGGTGGAGTGCCTGGCATCAGATGGCGGGCGCGCCGACAAGCTTGAGAAGCGTCATGGCTGCGAGCGGCGACTCCGGGAAGCAGATCTGGGCCACGGAGTTCGGCGCTCCGACCAACGGCCCGGCCGGCGCGTACGTGGACGAGGGTGCACAGGCGCAGATGGTTACTCGCGCGTACAAGCTGTTCGAGTCGTACACGTGGGCCGGCCCGCTGTTCTGGTACGCAGCGCGCGACCTCGGCACGAGTCGCAGCACGCGCGAGAACTTCTTCGGGCTGCTCCACAACGACTTCAGCCCGAAGCCGGCCTATGCGGCGTTTCGCGCGCTGAGCGCACGCACCTAGGCGCCTCGCAGGACCTCCTCGACGCGCGCCATGTGACGTGCCCACGTGAACTCGTCCGCACGTGCGACGAGGCGCCGGCTCGCCTCCTCTAGTTGCTCCGGGTGATCCACGAACGACGCGAGCGCAGCGACGAGCGCTGCGGCGTCTCCGGCGCGGAACGAGCGGGACTCCGGTGTCTCGGGCAATCCGCCGCGGTCGCTCACGACGCAGGGCATGCCGCGAACAGCGGCCTCCATCACCACGAAGGGACCGGGCTCTTCCCACTCGCTCGGCACGACGAGCACGTCCACGCGCTCGAAGAACGCCTCCTTCTGCTCGCTTTCGACCCGGCCGAGGTACTCCACGCGCGGATCGGACTCGACGGCTGAAGCGAGCGGCCCGGCGCCGGCAACGACGAAGCGCCAGCTCTCCGGCGCGGTGTGCGCGGCGCGGAGCAGCGTCGCGATGCCTTTGTGTGCTGCGAGCGTGCCGATGAAGCCGATCGTCGGACTCTGCGAGCTCGTTCTGACCCGTGAGCTGCCGGGCGTCGCACCGACGCGGATCGTGACGGCTCGCTCGGCGTCGACGATCCCGCCGGTTATGTGCCGCTTGGTGATGTAGTCGGACACGCCGATCAGGCGGTCCAGCCGCCTGCGTGCCGCGCGTCCGCGGATCTCACGTTGCACACGGCACTCCACGCATCGCCCGCCGCAGAACGAACCGTTGCGCGTCATGCTCGTGCGGACGCACAACAGGTTCAGGTCGTGCGCGGTGTACACGTGACGAAGGCCGCGTGCCGCGATCGCGGTGAACACCGCCGCCGAAAGACCTTGGATCTCGTGCGTCCACACCACATCGGGACGCACGACCCCGAGCGCGCGCGCGAGCGCGCGGTGCACGGCGGGAGACCACTGGTCGCGCGCGTGCCACACCGCCCGGCCGAGGGCGCTGCCGCTTCCCGCATCGTGGTACGGAAGCCCCGGCAGGCGGATGAGATCGAGTCCCTCGGCGGACGCCTTCGAGGCGGTGAAGACGGTCACCTCGTGCTCGGAGCCGAGCGAGCGCGCGGCGTCCTCGACGTACTTTTCTGCGCCGCCGCCGGTGTCTGCGGTGAGGCTGGAGCTGATCAGGCCTACGCGCATTGCCCCGCGCTCTGGAGGATGTCGTCGTACAGCCGCTCGAATCCCTGCGCCATGCGCTCGGCGGTGAAGAGCTCCAGCGCCCGCTGCCGGCCGGCCGCGCCCATGCGGTTGCGTTCCTCCGGGCTCGCGGCGAGCTGGGCGAGCGCGTCTCGGAGCCCGTCGCCGTCGCCGGCCTGCACGAGCAGGCCGGTCGACCCGTGCACGACGGCTTCCGCCACGCTCCCAACGTCGGTCGCGACAACGGCGCGTCCCGCCATCATCGCCTCGAGGATGGAGAGCGGGAATCCTTCGAGCTGGGACGGCAGGACGAAGACGTCGATGTCGTCGAGCAGCCGTGCCGTTTCCGACCAGGGAAGCAAATGCATGCGCTCGCCTACACCGCGCCTCGCCGCCTGCGACAGCAACGCGTCGTGCTCCGGTCCCTCGCCGGCGACCACCACTGCGACATTCGCCAGCGGGACGACCGCTTCGATCAAGACGTCGAGGCGCTTGTCGCGGTCGAGGCGGGCGAACGTGCCCATGACGACGGGATCCGAATCGCCCCTCGGCGCCGCCGGGCCGTGATCGGGCACGCCGTTGTGAACCGTGACGACGCTTCCGGTCGGCAGTCCCGCCCCTTGCTCGACGATGCGCGCGGCTCGCTCACCGACGGCGACGTGCGCGGCCAGGCGCCTCGACGTCCGGCGCTTGAGCCAGCGGCCCAGGCGCGTCCCGGGGCGCAGCGGCGCATGCTCCGTAACGACGACCTTCACGTCCGGAACCGTCAGGGCCGCGAGGACGGCGTAGCGAGCGTCGGCGACCGTGCGCAGGTTCGCGTGGAAGATCTGCGCACGCTCACGCGCGATCTCGCGGCGGATCGCGAAGAACCTTCCGACGGCGAATTTGTGTGTCGGGGCGCGGACGATCCTCACCTTGGTCTCGGGCCGCGTCGAGGCGATCCAGGAGCAGACGTCCGCGTCGACGCCCATCACGACGACCTCGATCGCCGGATCGAGAGCGGCGACGAGGTTCCTGAGCGAGATCTCTGCGCCGCCGCGTGACGTCGTCTCCGTATAGAACAGAACACGAGACCCCGACCGACTCACGTGCGCATTCTCTGCATAACCGACGAGTATCCCTGGCCGGCCACGCGCGGTTACCGCATTCGCGCCGCGAACGCCGTGCGCGGGCTGGCGGCGGCGGGCTCCGTCGATCTCTTCTCCGTCGTCAGCGAACGGCCGGACCTCGAGGGCGTCGAGCCGGAGCCCGAATACGTCTCGCGGGTGCACATCCACCACCGCGCACCGTTCGGCCCGACCCCCGCCGGCCTGGTCAGGTGGGCGACCACCGGCTGGCCTCGGCCGGTCGCGTGGCGCGACTGGGCAACAGCGCGCGCTGCGCTGAGAAGCTGGGCTGAGCCTCCGTACGATCTCGTCTGGTTCTACGCGTGCGGGACGTACCTCGGCCTTCGCGGGGATGTCAGCGGCAGGACGATCGTCGATCTCAACGACCTGGAAGACGACAAGCTGCTGACGCTGATGCGCGTCGCAGAGCTCGAGAAGGACGAAGGTGTTGTCCAGAGGAGCGCTGCTCAGCGGGTACGTCGTGCGTTCGGCTCGGTCCTCGATCGCCACGACGTCGGGCGCTGGGGCCGCGTGCAACGCCAAGCAGCGACCGCGGCGGATGTCGTCGTCGTCTGCAGTGAACGCGACCGTGAGCTTCTCGGCGGCCCTCGCGTCGAGGTCGTGCCGAATTCATACGAACCGGCGGCGCCGGCGCCGCCGACAGCATCGCCGCGCGAGCCGGTCTTCACGATGGTCGGCCTGCTCACCTACCCGCCCAACACGGACGCGGCGCGCTTCTTCGTTCAGCAGATCTGGCCGCTCGTGCGGGAGTCGCTGCCGCGGGCGCGGTTCCAGCTGGTCGGTCGCCACGACGGAGCGCTCTCGCAGCTTGCCGCCGTCCCCGGTGTCGAGCTCGCCGGTGAGGTCCAGAGTCTGGATGACGTCTTTGCGCAGACGACGGCCGTCGTCGTGCCGCTGCGGGCGGGGGGCGGGACACGAATCAAGATCCTCGAGGCGTTCGCGCGCCGGCTCCCCGTCGTCGCGACGTCGATCGGCGCAGAGGGACTGCAGGTCGAAAACGAGAAGTCGATCCTGATCGCCGATGTGCCCGGCGACTTCGCCCGTGCCTGTGTCCGCCTCGTCGAGGATCGCGAGCTCGCGGGCCGCCTCGCGGAGAACGGACAGGCTGTCTGGGCGTCGGGCTACCGCGCCGAGGACGTGCGTGAGGCCGTGCGCCGGCTCGCGCTCGAATATGCGGGCCAACCGACGCCGAGGAGTGGATCGGCGAGCCAGTAGGAGGCGACTTGCTCGAGCGGAAAGCGTCCGGCGCCGCTTTCTGCACTCTGGATCGCGGCGATCTCGGCGCGCAGATCGGGCGAGCGCGCGTGCTCGAGCCAGGCGAGCGTCGCGATCGCGCCTACGGCCTCGTCGGCGACTCCGAGGCGCTGCGCCGCGCGCCCGACACGCTCGAACAGGATCTCCGAGGCCGGCAGCTCTCCACGGAGGAGACGCGGGACCGCGTCGTCCTTGCGGAGACTCTCCGAGCGCGCAGCCTGTTCCGCCAGTGCGTCGGTGAGGAAGTACAGGAGATCCCACAACGGCAGGCCTGCAATCCGGCTCGATTCCCAGTCGATGACGGCGAAAGCGCCGTCGTCGACGTGCACGTTCCAGCAGCCGATGTCGTTGTGCTGCAGGACCGCCGGCAGCGGCGGCAGGTTGCGCGCAAGCCCGGCCGGCGCGCCGGCACCGGCCCATTCTTGCAGCACGTCGTTCTCCAGTCGCTCGATCTCCGGGGCGAGTGCGCTTGCCTCGGCCTGCGTCGCTTCGCCGAGGGTCACGATCCAGTCCGCGATCGCTGCGATGACGGCGGTGCAGTCCTTGCCGCTCGCGAGCTCGACGTGGAGCGGGTGTCCGGGGACCGCGGTCTCGACCGTGACCGGCAGACCGTCGACGCTCGTCCGGGCTGCCAGCCCGGGCGCATGCCGGCGGATGTGCGGCGGGAGAGCCTCCAAGGCACGCAAGGAGTGCGCCTCCCGGTCGAACGCAGCTTCATTGCCGACGACGCGGCTGCACTTCACCACGTGCGTCGCCTGGTCCCCTCGCTCGAAGCAGAACCACACCAGCCGTTGCAGGTCGTCGCCTTCGCCCGTGACGAGGTACCAGGCGCCGTCGAATTCGCGGCCGAGCGAACCAGTCAGGAACCGGGGTGGCGCGTCGTCACGGTTGCCGATCGTGATCGCGCCGGGAAGCGGAGCGCCCGCGCGCAGCGCTGTGACCATCGCCGCTGCCGCGACGCGCTTGACCGTCGTCCGCCCGGGCGCCGGCGACAGCAGCGCGGCGCGAACCGCGGGCCGGTATTCCGCCGGTACGTAGAGGCGG